>Ga0208644_1000875_pt1 | contig 26753 bp, 34 predicted proteins | sample VirMetDEL_Nov_18_FD_184517 | JGI IMG/M metagenome (GOLD analysis project Ga0208644, IMG submission 184517) | Aqueous microbial communities from the Delaware River and Bay under freshwater to marine salinity gradient to study organic matter... | ecosystem: Environmental > Aquatic > Marine >...
CGTGCTCTGGCGCACCGCCCGTGCGGGCTTGGCGGGCGTGATCTTTTCCGGCTGCGCCTTGTAATTACGCATGGGCCATGCCACGCGGTAACGCGAATTGCCGACGGTCCCAATTGCTTTTGTGTGCGCGCCCATGGCGTCCTTGATTGCGGCTTCTGCGGCGTCTATGCGGGCTTCCATGTCCTGCTTGACCGCACGGGCAGCGACCAGGTCTTCAAGGTGCTTGCCCAGCTTGAGCGCGTCTAGGTCAACGGCCGGCAGGTCAGCCTCGCCCGTTGCATATGCTGCATCGGCATCGGCGCTAGTCTCGGCGGGATACCAATCCGGGCCTTTTTTGCGCGCCTCAAAATCATTAACTGCTGCGGCGATCTCGGCCTGCATGGCCTTGTCCGGCCCGTACACAAACAAGCGCAGTTCAATCCCACGGTACAGGACGGCGATGCAGCCCCACTTGTAGCCGGTCACCATAAGCTGGGCCTGCAATTGCAACGGGCCGCGATGCGCTGCCGGTTCGTCTTCCGGCATGTTGCTGGTCAGCTTTGCCTCAAGCACGCCTGGGCCGTCAAGCATCACCGGCCCCTGTCCTATGACGCGCAAGCCCCTGACCCGCCCGGTCTCGCATGCCTGCCCGGTGCCGCTGGCGCTGCCGTCCAGGCTGCATGCCAGCGCCAGCGTGGGGTGGAAGAACGGCTCATCGTGGTCAAGCCGCACGTCCGCCAGGCCAAGGCGCTGCGCCGCTTCGCTAAGGATCACCGGTTCTAGGGCATTGCCCCAGTCTGCCGCTTCGCCTGGCGTAAATGGTGCCGGCGGCTTGCCGTTTAGCGTCGCCACGGCGCGCGCGAGCAATTCGTTTCGCGTCATATATGGGCTTTGCCCTAGCAGCGCCGGGATTACCGACGCGCTGATCATGTGATCTGGGGTGAGTTTGCCTACCATGGTTGTGTTTCCTTTTGCATGGTGGTTGGAGAAAATGTTAATGGCTTGCTACGCAAGTGCATTAGCGGCCCCTGTACTATGCGAGCTTGCCAGGGCGTTGCGGACGCTTGAGGCATGCCATGCGCCGCCGCGGGCCGTGGGTATGGCGCGTCGATTTAGGACCGCGGCCACCTCCCGCAATGATAGTCCGGCCCGCTGTAGCTCTTGGGCCAGCGGCACAGCTTGCGCGTAGGATGCAGCTAAAGCGGCGCTCTCGCGGCTCCTGGTAGCCTGACCGCCTGCGGAGGGTGTTGGGCTGCCCAGCTTGACGCCTCGCGCCTTAGCGGCCTTTAAAGCCGCCTTCGTGCGCTCGCTGATTTGCTCGCGTTCGTGCTGTGCAAACACCGCGCGGATGCCGAATTCGAGTGTGGATGCGTGCGGCATGTCCGCCGCTTTGATCGCGACGCCACTGTCGCGCAGCGCGAAAAGGAAGCCGGCGTCGCGGCTCAAGCGGTCCAATTTGGCGATGAGGATTGTCGCGCCGATGCGCTTGCAGTGGTCTAGCGCGGCTTGCAACTGCGGACGCTGGGCGCGCTTGCCGCTTTCGACCTCGGTATACTCTGCGACGATGTCGGCAGCGTATGGCTGCACGGCCTCCCGCTGCGCCTCAAGGCCAAGGCCGGATTGCCCCTGGCGTTGTGTGCTCACTCTGTAATAGGCGACGTATTCGGGCATGCTATGCGGTCCAGATGGTGAGGGCGAAAAGAACAGCCAGCCATGCGGCTAAGCAGAGTATTTCGAACGCCGCAATAGCGATGCGGCGGATGCGGGCGGTGGTCATGTTCGCTACTCCGCGCTCAGTGCGTCGAGTTTTTTGAGAATCAAATTGACGCGGCGCTTGTCACCGACGATCGCCATTGTCAAACGTGGGTTGGCGTCGAAGAGGGCGCGGACGTGCGGGGGCTCGTAATTGCGCAGGACGCGCGGAACCAGTTTGACCCCAAAAATATCCGTTTTCTCACCGCAGTATTTCCGGTATTGGGCCATGACGTTTGTCCGATGTTTCCACGACGCACCTTCGTCGAACTCGCTCATTTTGGCGCAGTAGCCGTTGCGCGCCAGGGTGCGCAGGGCGCGTTCCATGTCGGCATGGACGGCAATAGACTTGTTGTTGATAATGATAGTCTTCATCGGCTTTTCCTCGTTTCGTGTTGGTGGGGAGGCGCTAGCGCGCCTCCCTCACAGTGATGTTTCCGACCGCTTCGCAGTGCTCTACGGCGGCTTTTCGGGTTTTGAACCCGTGCGCCCAGCTTGTCCACTTTTGGCCATCGACGATTAGATCGACTGTCCAGGGGCGGGAAGCGGTGGAGCCGTCCTTGCGAATGGTGGCGGTTGCTTCGGTCATTGTCTCAGTCCCTCGTTTGCGGTTAGTTAGGCGTTATCGGCATTGAGCGCTGCGACCATGGCCCTAAGGCGCACCATCGTCTGCACGCCAGCGCTGCGCGGCGTCCTGCCCACATGCTCCGTGGTGCACTCCACGACGCGGCGGACGCCAATGGCGCGCTCGCTGATCATCTTAGGCCGGCCTTGGAAGCCGGGCTCAAGCTCGACGACGGCCATTTTGCGATACCTGCGGCCGTATTGGCGGGCCTTGCCCTTAAGGGCGGGGGAAGCTTCCATATAGATGTAGTTTGGCATGTTCTTTGCTCCGTGTTGGTGGGGAGGCGGAGGCTGAAGCCTCCGCAGGTTGTGAGGCTTCAGCGCGCCTTTTTGATGGCGCGCGCCTTGGCGCGCTCGACGCACTTGTCGCCGTAACGGATGGCGTCTCCACGATCCTTGAACCGCTTGTAGCTGGCGGTCGGCATCGCGCCGAACTTGGCCCCGTCGCGCAGGCCCTGCGGGTAGACGATGAAGCTCTCCCCGAGGTAATCCTCGACGTGCTCGACCGGGATGATCGTGTGGCTGTCGGGCTCGAGGATGTGGAACTCGCGGTAGATCGCGTAGTAGTGACCGATCTCGCGGCCTTTGGCGTCGAACACGTCAAAGGCAAAGCTGCGGCTGAGCCGTAGCACGCGTTCGGTGCGGGCAATGCGGGCGTACTGAATGCCGTTGTGGCTTTCGAAGCATTTCATCGTCGTTCTCCGTGTTGCCAGGGTGCCTGTCACCCTGATGATTATAAGATAGGGGTGGCGTGGGTGACCGTCAACCCCCATGCTGAAAAAAAGTTACGCGGCGTTGCGCACAACGAAGCCGGATTGGTCGCGCTTGGCCTTGTTGCCCTTGGGCGATAGGCCGATGACATAGCCACCGCGCGGATCGAGATGGCGCAGGTCATGCTCATCGCCGCTGATGACAGGCGCGCCCAGGTACTCAGACGGCATGGTGCCGGCAAACACGACGGCGACGTTGTGGCCGCGCTGCAACGCCAGTTTCGCGAAGCATTCGTTCGTTTCGCTACGGCTAAAGGTGAGGTGCAGGTTCGCCGGTACGCGGCCGAGCCGCTCGAACCGTTTTGTATAGTCAACAAATTGCACGCTGGGAAACACGTCGTAAATGTTCCGGTTGCCGCGGGATTTGATTTTAATCCTCTCAAACGGAATGTCGGTCGATCCATTCATTCTAATGCAGAGCGCCTTGCCCAACTTGGCCGCGCGGCGTTGCAGCGCCTCGATATGTTGGCATGCTTCGTCCAAAAATGCCTGGACGTCGGAGGCGAAATATTGGGCCTTGCGAATGCGGCTCTCCCGGACGCTGTTAGTGCCGTGTTCTAGGTCCGCCACCATGGCCGCTTGGCCGCTGTAGAGGCCAAGGCATAGGTCGATACATCCAGGCGATGCGGCGGCGCAAAGATTGCCGACGCCCGCAGTGGTGTGCGCGGCCATGTAATTGATACCGTTGAGGTAACCATACTTGTCGGCCTTGACGGCTTTCGCGCTATCGACGCTGAAGAAACGCTTGAATTGGGGTGCCATGTTCTTTGCTCCGTGTTGTGGTTGGCGTTAGCTGCTGGCGTTATTAGAGGGGCTTGTAAACCTTCGAGACGCTCCAGGAGATGGTGATCAGGCCCAGCTTCAGGAAGCTGATGCCGCCAACTTTGCGATACGAGATGTTGAACATGTTCTTTTCTCCGTGTTGGTGGGGTGTCTGTCACCCTGTTGACTACTAACTTGGGGGCGGTATCGTAGCGGTTCAAGAGCGAATGCAAAAAAAGATTGGAAAAAACACATGGCACTCAAACAGACGACCTTTCGGTTGCGCGAAAGCACGCTGGATGCGCTACGCCGCTACCAGTCTCGCTCGCCGTTCAGGAGCGTTGCCAGCGCTGCTGATGCGCTTATCGTAGAGGCGCTGGCGGCCCGTGCTGCTGCTGACAGGGCGGCGATGGCGGCGCAGCAGCCAGTGGATCGCATGATAGTGGGCGCAAAGCGTGCCGGCTAAGTCGCGCGACAAAGGCAGCAGCTACGAACGCGCCATTGCTACGCTGATCCGCGATTGGTGTGGTGTCCGGCTTGTGCGCGACCTGGAGCAATACCGCCAGGGCGAGCGCGGCGACTTGGTGCTGCACCCCGATGATGTCGGCGCTGTAGTGTGGCCATGGCTCATAGAGTGTAAGAGGTACGCTAGCGGCCCAATGGGCGGCAAGCCCGAATGGTGGGCGCAAGTGTGCCGGGCGGCGGACGTTGCCGGCAAGCTGCCAGCACTATTTTATCGCTATGACCGCGGCGCGACGCATTGCGTGCTGCGTTTTGAGGACGCCGTCACCGCATATTACGATGGAAATGTTGTGCGTGACGTGCAACGCACGGTGGTAAATGGTACGCAGACGCGGTACGCAAGGGTCATTTTTGGCGAGGTGGATGCATGCGCGGTCCTAAGCGGTGGTATTGGCCTGCGTACCACCCAGCGCACCGTGTAACCCGCGGAAAGCCTAGCGGCTCAACGGATGGTACGATGGTGGTTCGCTATTTTTACACAGTACGCGGCCCAAACTGGTGTACGGTACGCAGCGCCCCCCCCTTTAGGGGGGGGCGTACTTCGTACCAAGGACCGGACAGGATTACAGACGGAGACGATATGACAACACCAACACGGCAGAAGCGAAAACCTGGGACGCCATTTGAACGCCGGTTTTTTGACGCGTACAGGGCGCAGCTTAGCTGGCCACGGATTGATGCGGCGCTGGCCAAACTGGATCGGCATGTGTCCGCTATTGAGCGGGCGTGGGGTGTAGATCGTCTGCCGCTCTTGATTGATGGTGCTCTGCGCGAGCGGTTTGAGGAGCAGCTAGCGCGTCTGGACGCGGCCATTGAGGCAATTGATGGTGAGGCGGTGGAAAAGCATGCCGCGGCGACGATGCGAGCATGGAGCGCGCTAGTCGATGCTGCAACCGCGGTGGGGCATGCGCCGCTTGGCGTTGATGGCGTGTTAGAGTGCGCCATGCCCGATGGCCGCATAATGATAGTTGGTGAAACCGCTCAGCAAGCCGCTAGGGCGGGCCAGGGACGCGCAGGTTGCGTATGCATGGGCATAGATGAGGTGGCGCGCGTCATGGCGCTGTACGAGCCTCTACAGGCCGTTGCAGAGGCAAAGCAATTGTGGCCTGGCGCGCAAGTGCGCGAGGTGCGGACGCGGAAAGGGTTGGATGATGAGCTCCCCTTTTAATCCGCCGCGCCGCTTTTCGATCATGCCTAGCCGTGCGCCTAGTGACCAGCGGTTGGGCATAACCGAATTGCGAGTGCTGGGCGCGCTCTGCATATATACTAATAGCGCCGGTGTTTGCTGGCCGACGATGGAAACACTGGCCAACGCCAGCGGCTATGCGGTGCGCTTGAGCGTCAACAACGCGATCAAGAAACTAAAGGCGTTGGGCTATGTCCGCCAGCTTCGCAGCAAGGACTATGCCGCGAGCGGATGGCGCATCAACCGATACCAGGTGCTGTGGACGGGCGACGAACCAATGCCACGACTTGAGGATATACACCTGCCGACGCCGCGCGCCGAGCCGATAGACGATGATAGTGAGCTTAGAACGAATGGGATTGCAAAGGGCTTAGGCGACGCTGAACACTCTCTCGCTCTCTCGCTGGCTCACGCTTACGCGCGCGGCGTTCAGGAGGCGACCGGACAAACCGTCGTGATCGCCAACGTGATCCGCTCTGCCCATCAGCATGCAGCGGACGGCGTGACGCCTGAGGCAATGCGCAAGGCGGCCTATGCGGCATGCAAAGCGGCGCTTGCGGCTAGGAGAGGCGTACCAGGAATAGGGGAGGTGCATTGTTCATGACCGCAAACGGACGTTTGCCTATGTACGGGTCAGCAATCCGTGTCGAATGGTGCCGGCCAGGCAGGGCATGCCCACCCGCCAGCGCCGAAACCGGCACCCCTTGCCCCCCACCCCTGGCCTGTACCTATGGGGGCCACCCCGCAAAATTTTCGCAACTTTCCACAGAGGACGATAAGGACATGCCAACAGCACCAGAAGAGTTTATAGCGGACGCCCAGGAAATTCTCGGCAAGCGCGCAGGCGAATACGGCGACGCATATGTGATGCACGAGCGCATTTCGATCATCTGGACCGCCATCCTCGGCATCGAAGTGCAGGCGCATCAGGTCGCGCTTTGCATGGCTGGGCTGAAGATGGCGCGCCTGTCGCATCAGCCGGAGCATTGGGATAGCTGGGTCGATATGATCAACTACGCAGCAATTGGAGGTGCCTGTGCCACGCAGGTCGATTAGGCAGGCGCGTGCCACGCTGGCCACGCAGGATGACGGGCGGAAGCAGGCGGTTCTAGCGGAGCTAGAGGCCATCGCCGCGTCCGAGATCACGGACGTGCTGACGTGGCAGGCTGACGGCAGCGTGCAGTTGAAGCCATCGGCATCGCTGAGCGCAGGTGCGCGCAAGTCGATCAAGAAGGTCAAGATCACGCCGACACGCGAGGGGTCGCAGATCGAGGTCGAGATGCATGACAAGATTTCGGCCTCGCGCATCCTTGCGAAGCATCATGGGTTGTTGGAGCCGCAACAAGACAACATGCGGCCCAGCATGATTGGCATCAACATTACCGGGCCGAAGACGACGACGTATGAGGTGGTAGACGATGATGGCGACGAAGAAGATGGCGCTACCCCCGCGGGGGAGAAGTAGATGAGCCGGTCACCGCGAGCAACTGACCGCAGCCCACGCAGGCGTCGCGCCAAGGAGACTGGACTGGCGGGTCTCAACCTCGACTTTAGCGCGAGCCCGACGGTCTGGAAGTTCTTGAGCGACGATGCGTTTGTGCGCGGGCTGATGGGGCCGGTCGGCAGCGGTAAGACGTATGCGAGCCTGGCTGAAGTGATGCTGCGTGCTGTTAAGCAGGAGCCGTCGCCGGTAGACAATGTGCGTTACACGAGGTTTGCGGTCATCAGGAACAGCTATCCTGAGTTGCGCACCACGACGATCAAGACGTGGCAGGAGTTATTTCCTGAGCATGAGTGGGGTGCGATGCGCTGGTCACCACCCATCACGCACCACATTCAGTTGCCGCCGCGCGACGGCGTTCCCGGCGTCGATTGCGAAGTGATCTTCTTGGCGCTCGACCAGCCCCGCGACGTGCGGAAACTGTTGTCGCTTGAGTTAACTGGCGGGTTTATCGATGAGGCGCGGGAGTTGCCGAAGGCTGTTGTCGATGGCCTGACCAGCCGCGTAGGTCGCTTCCCGACCAAGCGCAACGGCGGCTGCACATGGCGTGGGGTGTGGATGAGCACCAACCCGATGGACAGCGACCATTGGTGGCCCAACTTGGCTGAGAAGAACAAGGTGCGCGGGCGCTATCCTTGGAACTTCTACAAGCAGCCTGGCGGCGTTGTTGAGGGTACGAAGGAGCACGACAACGCGATCTTCGCCGCCGGCAAGTGGTGGATTGAGAATGATGCCGCGGAGAACGTCAACAATTTGCCGCGCGGGTATTACGAGCAGCAACTGGCTGGCAAGACGCTCGATTGGATACAGTGTTATGCGGGCGCGCAGTATGTTTATGTGCAGGATGGGAAGCCGGTATGGCCGGAGTTCAGCGACAGTTTGATGTCGGCTGATTTGGAGATTGAGCCTGGGCAACCGCTGCACATTGGGCTGGACTTTGGCTTGACCCCAGCCGCCGTATTTGGCCAGAAGATGCAGAATGGGCGCTGGCATATTGTTCATGAACTGGTGGCGTTTGACATGGGCCTGGAGCGGTTTACGCATCACCTGATGGCGGACATCCAGACCAAGTTCCCCAAGCATGAGGTGTTCATCTGGGGTGACCCGGCTGGCGGCAAGCGGGACGAGATATTTGAGGTCACAGCGTTTGACCATTTGCGCACCTATGGGCTGCGAGCGCAGCCGACGGTCAGCAACGATTTTATGGTGCGCCGCGAAGCTGGTGCTGCGCCGATGAACAGGTTGATCGACGGACGCCCCGGCCTTCTGGTGTCTAAGGATTGCTTTCGGACACGCAAGTCGTTGTCTGGCGGATATCATTTTAAGCGCGTCGCGATGGGCGGCGGGCAAGAGCGCTTTCGTGACGCGCCGAATAAGAACGAGCACAGTCACGTTGGCGACGCTTACGGCTACCTGATGCTGGGTGGCGGTGAGCACAGGAGATTAACGCGAAACCCGAATGGCAAGCCGATGTTTCAGCAGGCGGTTGCGAAGATGGATTTCAGCGTTTTCTGAGCTACCAGCGCATAGTGCGTTGTTAGGAGCCGGCGATTCTGCCGATAGTGAAGGAGTGCCAGAGATGGCTTTAGGTTTCCCAGGGTCTGGTGGTGGTCAGTCCACCCGCGAGTTCATGCAGATCATCAAGTATGATGCTCGCGCAGGCGTATTTAGCAAGCAGGTGCGCTTCCAGACCGCGAGTGGCGAATGGGATAAGCGTTACGATGACTTGGACGTTCCGTTTGAAGTGCTGATGGACTTCGAGAACATCGAGGTGGGCTGGGCGTCGTTTATGGGCGTGCCGGATTTTGCGGTGGTCAAGCTGGGCGGGGTTATGCCCGACAAGCCGAGCGACGATCATCGCCCGGTGTTCCGCTTGCGTCTATGGAGCGAGGAGTTAGGCGTCCGCGAATTTGCATCCGGCGCTGCCACGGTTCGCAACGCTGTGGACAAGCTGCATGATGTCTACATGGCGGAGCGCGGCAAGCACGCTGGTAAGGTGCCGAGAGTGGCGATCACCGGCACCAGCGTGATTGAAATCCCGACACCGCAGGGCGATCAGCGTTTCCGCGTTCCTAAGTGGAACATTGCCGGTTGGGAAGATCGTCCGGCAGACATGGGTGGGGCGGCTGCGGAACCAGCGGCACCATCTGCGCAGGAAGACGATCTGTTCTAGTTGATAACGGCGGGGCTTCGGCTCCGCCACCTTCAGGAGGAAAAGCATGGCACAAATAAACGCTAAAATGGTTCAGATTGCTGCTGAGGTCGGCGATCATTACTACGGGAAGCGCACTAGAGAGACGCGGGAAGAAATCCGCTGGGGCGCGAGTGGCAGCAAGTCTTTGGACAAGGCCAGCGGCGGCTTCTATGATTTTGAGATGGGGGCTGGTGGCGGCGTATCTTGGGTCATTCAGCAACATGAAGGCCCGAATGTGCGGGTCTCTGAGGTGCTGGAGAGCGTCTTCGGCCTTCCCCGCGAGGAACATGCGAGCGTCCAGCCGTTCGAGTTCACGACAGCGATATATGAGTATTTCGACCAGTACGGCATCCGGCAATATCAGGTTAAGCGGCGCGAACGCTCCGATGGATCGAAGCGGTTCCAGCAATGGCGCGAAGTTGATGGGGAGTTGCGCTCTTACCCAGGCGTGATGAAGGATGTTACGCCTCTGCCATACAATCTGCCGGCGATTGTTACGAACCCGCGCGACACGATAATTGTGGTCGAGGGAGAGAAGTGCGCCGACGCAGTGACAAAGCTGGGCCTGTTGTCCACGACCAATCATGGCGGCGCGGGGAATTGGAAGCCAGACCTGAACCATTGGTTCACCGACCGCACCATTGTCATCATTCCTGACAACGACGAGGCAGGGCAGAACCACGCGAACAAGGTCGCCAATGAGTTGTATCCGGTCGCCCGCAAGGTCGGGATATTGTCGCTGCCAGACCTGGGGCCGAAGGGTGACATTGTCGATTGGATCAAGGCCGGCGGCACCCGCGACGACCTGCTCGCCCTCATCAAGCTGCTCCAGCCAATACGCGGTACGGTGGTAGTCAGCGACCAGACGCCACCAGACACGTTCCAGCTTCTGTCGCTGTCGGAACTGCGCAACATGCCGCCGGCTGAATGGCTGGTCGAGGGTTACTTGCCGCGCCATGGCTTAGCCGCGCTGTACGGCCCACCAGGTGCAGGGAAGTCCTTCCTTGCTCTCGATATGGCGCTGTGTGTCGCGTACGGCAAACCTTTTAACGGGCGCGTCGTAGCGCACGGCCCAGTGATCTACATAGCCGGCGAGGGCGTTGGTGGTATGGGCAAGCGCATAAAGGCGTGGGAGGCGTTCAATGGCGTGCATGATGGCGCGCCGTTCTACCTGCTGCCGGCTGCGGTAAAGTTCCGCGAGGCTACCGACATCGTCAAGCTCATCGATACGGCGGCGTCGATGCAGCAGAGCCCGGTTATGATTGTCGTGGACACGGTTGCCCGCGCATTGCTTGGCGGAGATGAGAACAGCAGCACTGACATGGGGCTATTCGTTGACGCCTGCGACGCAATCCGCAAGCGGTTTAATTGCGCGCTTTTGGCAGTACACCACAGCGGCAAAGATGTAACGCGCGGCTTGCGCGGGTCGAATGCGCTGCTGGGCGGCATTGATACCAGCATCCTTATGAACCCGCTCGAAGGCGACGATGGCCAGCGCATATCAGAGATCAAGATTGAGAAGCAAAAGGATGCTGAGCCGGTGGCCGATCACAAGTTCCGCTTTGAGTCGATTGGGCTGATCAGCGACAGTAGCGTCGTGCTGGTGCCTCACGAGGAAGAAGAGCGGGATGGGCTATCGCCTACGCAGCGTGACGCGCTTTCCTCGCTGACCAAAGCTATTGCGCGTGCTGGCCAGGACCATATTTTGCATTCCGCTTGGGCGCAGCAACATGGGCAAGATTTCCCGGACACGCCGAAATCGTCGCGAGGCAGCGCACGCCAGCGGCTACAGGCGCGCGGGCTTGTCGAGATCGCCGATGGCAAGGTGTGGATTGGGCAGAAAAAGGCCGCTACGCAGAGGATGTAGCGTAGCGGCCAGAACAAACACGGAGGAAAGTTGCCGAGTAGGCAATAGGAGAATAGCATATGCGGTGGCAGGATCAAATAAAAAATGCGGATGCGTGGTTGGTGCCGTTCCATTGGACCCATCCGCTTGCCATGAACTTGAGGCCATTCGACCGGGAGTTCATGCAATTATTCCCAGATGCGCACGATAGACTGCGCGCCTTCCAGACCGAAGGTGAGAGCGCAACGATAATGATACGCGGGCGCATGGCCGGCAGCTTCGGCATTTTCAAATATTGGAACGGCATGGCGGAGGCGTGGCTATTAACTGACTATCTGTTCGAATCCCTTCCGGTGTCGGCAGTAAAGTCAGCGAGGCGCATATTATATCGCTACGCAGCCGAAGAGAAGTTGAACAGAATGCAAATGACCATCAACAATCGGAATGAAGTTGCTTTGAAGTGGGCGCGAGTGCTAGGCTTTACGCCAGAAGGTATTTTGCGTAAATATGGGCCAGACGGTTCTGACTACACTATGTTTGCGAGGGTAACATGAGTTTCCTGATGCCGAAGGCTCCAAAGCCTGATCCTGAACTTGTTGCGGCGCAGAAGCGCCAGGAGGAGCGCATTGCGGCGCAGGAAGAGCGCCAGCAGCGCATCCTTGCCTCACAGCAACGCGCACGGCGTATTGGTGGGCAGCGGATGCTTCTGTCCATGGATCGGCCAGATGCTCGCCTTGGCATCCCCGCAAGCACGCTAGGAGCGTGATATGAGTTATCTCGTTAAGACATTGACTGGTCAAGACAGCGCGCCAAAGCAAGTTGCGAAGGCCGTAGAGCCGACTGAAGCTACACGCGCTGAGAAGGTGTTGGCCTCGCAGGCCCGCGCCCGCCGGGTCGCTTCCCGTTCGCTACTGGGCGAAGGTCGCTTTGATCTTGCAGGCGAAACCCGCCGCACGCTGGGTGTTGGCTGATGCCGCTGCAAAAGGGCAAGAGCGACAAGGTAGTCGGCAAAAATATCAAGATGCTGATGGCGGAGGGCCGGCCCATGAAACAAGCGGTGGCGATTGCCATGCGCAAGGCCGGCAAGCCTAAGCCGAAGGATATGAAGTAGTTGGTCAAGAAAGCCTACCAAAGCCCGTCTGGCGGCTTGAACGAAGCGGGACGCCGCTACTTCGAGCGCAAGGAGGGAGGCGATCTAAGGGCCCCAGTGAAATCTGGCACGAACCCGCGCCGAGTTTCTTTTGCTGCCCGGTTTGCCGGTATGGACGGCCCGATGAAGAATGAGAAGGGCGAGCCTACGCGCCTTGCGCTTGCGCTGCGCGCCTGGGGCTTCGGGTCTAAGGAAGCCGCTGCAAACTTTGCCGCGCGTCACAAGAAGAGTTAGCCATGGCGCGCGACTACAAGCACGAATACGACACCTACCACAGCAGCCCAGAGCAGAAGAAAAACAGGGCCATGCGGAATGCGGCTCGCCGCAAGATGATGGCGAATGGCTCTGTGAAGAAAGGCGATGGAAAGGATGTTGACCACAAGAACGGCAACCCCCGCGATAACTCTCGACGCAATTTGGTCGTCATGTCGATGAGCCGCAACAGATCGAAGAAGTAGGGCAGGACATGATAAGCGTCGAACAGATTATGAAGCGTCACGAGTTGGCGCAGCGCCGTAAGGACAATTGGCGGCAGATTTACGAGGACTGTTACGAGTTCGCGTTGCCGCAGCGCAATCTCTATGACGGTTATTACGAGGGCGGCGGTTCGCCCGGCCAGAACAAGATGGTACGGGTGTTCGATAGCACGGCGATTACCAGTACGCAGCGCTTTGCCAACCGCATCCAGGCTGGCCTTTTCCCTGCTTACGGGCGGTGGTGCCGCTTAGAGCCTGGGCCAGAAATCCCAAGCGACCGCGCGATTGAGGCTCAGTCTGCGCTGGACGTTTATTCGGATAAGATGTTTTCGCTGCTGCGGCAAAGCAACTTTGACCTGGCCATGGGCGAGTTCCTGATGGACTTGGCGGTCGGCACTGCCGTCATGTTGGTGCAGCCGGGAGATGACGTGACGCCGATCCGCTTCACCGCGGTGCCGCAATATCTTGTCAGCATCGAAGAGGGTGCGCATGGCCGCGTTGACAATGTCTATCGCCGGATGCGTCTGAAGGCCGAGGCGATCAAGCAGCACTGGTCAGACGCTGAATTGCCGACGCGGCTGGAACTGATTGTCCGCGAGAAGCCGACCGAAGAGGTCGAACTGCTTGAGGCGACGGTCTACGATCCCGACAGCGGACTTTTCCACTACGCGGTGATCTGGCCGCACGACAAGGTGGCTTTGCTTGAGCGACACATGAAGAGCAGCCCGTGGATCGTGGCGCGCTACATGAAGGTTGCCGGCGAAGTCTATGGGCGCGGCCCGCTGGTGACAGCAATCCCAGATATCAAGACGCTGAACAAGACGCTGGAACTGCTGCTGAAAAACGCCAGCCTATCGATAGCCGGCGTCTACACCGCGGCTGACGATGGTGTTCTAAACCCACAAGCCATTCGCATCGTGCCGGGAGCGATCATCCCCGTTGCGCGCAATGGTGGCCCACAGGGCGAAAGTCTGCGCCCATTGCCCCGCGCTGGCGACTTCAACGTCTCGCAGATCGTCATCAACGATTTGCGCATGAACATTAAGAAGATCATGCTTGACGATACACTGCCGCCAGACAATATGTCCGCACGCAGCGCGACCGAAATCGCGGAACGCATGAAGGAACTCGCGCAGAACCTGGGCAGCGCGTTTGGCCGGTTGATCACGGAAACCATGATCCCGCTGGTCAGCCGCATCCTCTACGTTATGGATGAGGCGGGTTTGATCGACATGCCGCTGCGGGTGAATGGCCTTGAGGTAAAGGTCACGCCTGTTTCGCCCATCGCGCAGGCGCAGAACATGACCGACATCGAGAAGATCACGCAGTGGGTGCAGCTATCCAGCGCGCTGGGACAAGAGGGCCAAATGGCGGTGCGTGTCGGCGCTATTGCTGACTATATAGCCGATAAATTGGGCGTCCCGGCTGAATTGCGCACCACGCCGCAAGAGCGGCAGCAGATGATGGAGCAGATGATGCAGGCCGCGCAAGCCATGGCGGCGCAACAGGCTGCGCAAGGTGAACAACCAATGGGTGTTGCATGAGCGACGATGTAGGCTGGAATGGATTGCGTGAGCTTGCGCAGCCGGTCGATGACGACAAGCGCATTGCGCGCGATGATTTGGACAGACTTTATTTGCGGGTGTTTAATTCGCGCGACGGCAAAAAGGTTTTGATGCATTTGCGGGAGCAGACGATTGAACAGCCGACATGGTATCCAGGCGAGGACGCTTCGCATGGGTTCGCGCGGGAAGGACAGAACTCCATAGTGCGCGAGATTGAGCGTCGAATTGAACGAGCGAGGAACTTATGAGCGAAACCGAAGGCTTGTTGGCCGATGCCAAAATTGACGATGGCAGCGATAACCAGCAGGAACCGGAATCTATTTCCCACCTGCAACCGGAAGCTGCGGCGGAACTCGCGCCGCAACTAAATCAGTCTGAAGATAACGAAGACGTTACTCGGCCAGACTGGTACCCAGAGAAGTTCTGGAGCGATGATGGGCCAGACATTGAGAACTTGGTAAAGTCGTACAACGAACTGCAAAAAAAGTTCAGTCAGGGCAAGCACAAGACGCCCGACGAATACGATACTCGCATATTCTCAGAAGCTAATATCGGTGAAGATGACGCGCTGTTCACGGCCTATCGCGCTTGGGCTAAGGAAAACGGCATTTCCCAGGACGCTTTTGAGGCGCTTGGCAGCAAGTTCCTGGAGTTGTCCAGTGCGGAGGCTGACCAGGCCAAGGTATCCTATGATGAGGAATATCGAAAGCTGGGACCAAATGCCGACGCAACGATTAAGTCGGTGACGGATTGGGCGCAAAGCTTGGTCCGCAAAGGCGTCTGGGGCGAGGACGACTTCGATGAGTTCCGCATTATGGCTGGCACAGCGCAGGGCATGAGAGCACTGCAAAAGGTGCGACGCTATTACGGAGACCAGGCCATTCCAATCAACGTGGCTCAACCGGAAGGTGCGCCATCAAAAGAGGAATTGCAGGCTATGGTCGGCAATCCAGAGTACAACACCAATCCGGCATACCGGCAAAAAGTTGAGAAGTTGTTCGAGCAAGTCTACGGCGGGCAGGCCCAGCAGGATTTCTTCTAGTTTCAGCCCGGCTTTACAGCCGGGCTTTTTAATCGTATATGTGCAAAAGCGGATAACCCACCGGCCCGTCAAAAACGCTTGGAGACAAGAGCGCTACCTTGTCTAAGCGATTGGCCCGCACCGCGGACAACTGATTGCAATCAACCGCAACTTCCTTGAAGGAGAATCGGAAATGGCAATCGGCATTTCCTCAGCCTTCGTCCAGTTGTTCGACGCGGAAGTCAAGCAAGCGTATCAGGCTAATCGCGCGCTTGCCGGCGTAACCCGCGAACGTAACAACGTCGAAGGTAACGTAGTTAAGTTCCCCAAAATTGGTAAGGGTACTGCTACTGTCCGCGTCCCGCAAACGGACGTGACCCCGCTCAACGTCACCTATTCGCAAGTCTCTGCGACGATGGAAGATTATATCGCTGCTGAATACAGCGACATCTTCCAGCAGCAGAAGGTGAACTTCGATGAGCGCCGCGAATTGGTGCAGGTTGTCGGCGCGTCTATCGGGCGTCGCATGGACCAGCTTGTCATCGACGCGCTGAACGCTGCTTCGTCTCCGTCCACCGTCGGCACCGACGTTGGCGGCGTCGGCACGAACCTGAACCTTGCTAAATTGCTGGCCGCTAAAAAGGCCCTCGACACGAAAAACGTGCCGATGGAAGGCCGCTTTATGATCATTCACGCAAACGGCCTCGCCGCTTTGTTGGATGAGCAGGAACTGACCTCCAGCGATTTCGCCACCGTCAAGGCGCTATCTCGCGGTGAGCTGGATTCCTTCTTGGGTTTCAAGTTCATATCGCTCGGTGACCGCGACGAAGGTGGCTTGCCGCTGCCATCCACCCGCACCAGCTTCGCATTCCACCGCGATGCTGTCGGCCTCGGCATTGGCATGAACCAGCGCAGCGAGATCAACTACATTGCCGAAAAGACCAGCTTCCTGGTCGCGTCGATGTTCTCGGCTGGTGCCGTGGCCATTGACGATGAAGGCATCGTCAAAATCTCCAGCACCGAATAAGGAGACCAGACATGGCTTTTGATCTTGACGGCTTCGCTACTGTAGCGGCCTCCAAGCGTGGCAATGCCCCAGGCATCTACGCTTATAAGACCACCGATACCATCGCGACGGTCAACACCGCAGGTTACTTCAATGATCTGTCGAACACTCTTGAAGTGGGCGATCTGATTTATTGCGTGACCTCAACGGCCAGCACCGCTGTCTGCACGCTGACCCAGGTTCTTTCGAACTCTGGCGGCGTAGTTGACGTGGCCGACGGCACGACGCTGGCGGCTACCGACAGCGACTAACAGGCTGGGGTGGGCTTCGGCCCGCCCCTTCCTCTTTCGGAGATAGGCAATGGCTGCTGGCGACTCGAAACTTAGCATCTGCTCGGACGCATTGATCATGCTGGGCGCTGCGCCGCTCTCCAGTTTCGCCGACGGCACGGATGAGGCGCAGGTCGCCGACCGCCTTTATGGCAACATCCGCGACACGCTTCTGATGATGTATCCGTATTCCTGGTCGGTGAAGAAGATAAAGCTGGCACGGCTGTCGTCTGCCCCCATCAATGAATGGAAATACGCTTACCAGATGCCGGGTGATATCCTCGGCACGCCAAAAGCTGTTTTTAATAGCAGTTCAACAGGCGCTGCCCCGCTGCGCGGGTTTGAGATTTATGGCACCAGCGTGTTCACAAACTATGAGCAAGTCTGGATCGATTACCAGTACCAAGTTACCGAGGCGTTGATGCCGCCGCCGTTTGTGCGGTTGCTCAAGCATGCGCTTGCCGCGGAGTTCGCGGAGCCGGTGACTGACCAGATCGACAAGGCAAACTACTTCCACTCACTGGCTTATGGCAACCCAAGCGAGAATATGCGCGGCGGACTGTGTCGCGTGGTGATGATGATCGACGGCACTGACCGGCCAGCCCAGGCAATTCAAGAATTCCCGCTTGTGGATGCGCGCGCATGAGGGTGGTGTTCGTCCAGAATGATTTTACCAGCGGCGAGATGGACCCGAAGTTGCGGGCTCGCGTCGATCTGGCTCAATATCGCTCTGGTCTGACCACGGCGCAAAATGTGTCCATCCAGCCACAAGGCGGAGCAGTGCGGCGCGACGGCACGAAATTTGTGGCGGAGTTGGACGCTGGTGCAGCAAATGCCACTCGCTGTGTTGCGTTCGAGTTCTCAACCTCCGACAGCTACATGCTGATATTTACGCCGGGCCGGATGTATGTATTCAAAGCCGGGGCGCTAATTGCGAATATTAACGGCAGTGGCAATGACTACCTGAGCATTGCAGTCTTGACGGCTGACGTTGTGAACGAGATGACATGGGCTCAATCAGCCGACACGGTTATCATCGCGCACGAAGATGTTCAGCCGCTGCGAATTGTACGCGGAGCGACGGACGCAAGTTGGACGGCCAGCGTCGTGCCATTCGACTTTATTCCGAAATATGCCTTCGAGCTTGATACGCACGAGCCGACTTTCGACATAACCCCATCCGCAGCCGCCGGCAATGTCACAATCACAGCGAGCGGCGTAACAACCGATACTGGTAACGCGCAGGGCGGCACGATCAGCACGATCACGTTGAAGGCCGCGTCCAGCTTCACGTCTAATGATCAGCCCAACGGCATGTTTATCGAGATCACTGCCGGCACTGGCGCTGGGCAGACGCGGCACGTTGAAGACTATGTTGCCTCAACCAAGGTGTTGACGGTCTACCCCGATTGGAACATTGCCCCGGACGCAACATCAAGCTACGAAGTGAAGGCTTTCAAGCCTGCTGCGGTGAACGAGTACATTGAAGCGCTCAATGGTTTTGGGCGCGCCCGCATTATCGAATACGTCAGCGATACCGAAGTGAAGGCGTATGCTGAGGTGCCGTTCTTCGACACGTCAACCATATCCGCTGGTAGTTGGCAGTCTGAGCACGGCTATGAGGACACCTGGTCTTCCACCCGCGGCTGGCCTCGCGCTGTTACGTTCCACGAGGGTCGCCTCTATTTCGGCGGGAGCCGGTCGCGGCCATCTACGCTGTGGGGTTCTCGCGTCTCCGGCTTTTTCGATTTTGCGCCGAACGAGGCGCTTGACGACGATGCGGTCGAGGCAACGCTGGACACTGGCACGTTTAACGCCATCGTTGATCTGTACAGCGGACGACACTTGCAAGTGTTCACGACCGGCGGCGAGTTCTACGTTCCGCAAACTCTGGATGAGCCGATTACGCCGGCTAAGCTGATCGTTAAGCAGCAGACAGCGTTTGGCGTGAAGGCTGGGGTGCGAGTGCAAAACGTAGATGGCGGCACGCTGTACATCCAGCGCCAAGGCAAAGCGCTGCAAGAGTTTATCTATTCGGACAGTGTCGCGGCCTATGCCAGCGCCAAGATCAGCCTGCTGTCCTCGCATCTGCTGAAGTCGCCGAGCGACATGACGGTGCGCGTTGCGACCAGCACCGATGAGGGCGACCGGCTATTGATCGTCAACAGCGACGATGGCAGCATTGCTTGCTACACAATCTTGCGCTCGCAGAACGTCATCGCCCCATCCGAATGGACAACCGATGGCGAGTTCAAAAACGTAGGCGTGGACATTGATACGATCTATGCGGTCGTCAAGCGCAGTATCAACGGCGCTGATGTTTATTATGTGGAGGCGTTTGATGGCGACACGTTGTTGGATTGCGCTAAGACTGGCGGAGCGGCGTCTAGTGTTGCGCTCGCGCACCTTGAAGGCGAGACTGTCAAGATTATACGGGATGGCTTGCTTGAGACTGACCAGACTGTTCCTGGCAGTCCTTACACTGTTACATTCAATTCCCCAGCGACTGCGAGTTATCAAGTCGGCCTTGCTTTCACGCCTACGCTGAAGACCTTGCCGTTCGAGCCGTCTCTGCAACGTGGCTCCATCCGCAGTTACAAAAAGCGCATCTTCGAGATCAGCGCCAATCTATATGACACGCAGAGTTTGAGCATTAACAACCAAGTCGTACCGTTCCGCGGGTTTGATGAAGCGGTGTTGGACATCGCTGTGCCGGGCTATACCGGGATCAAGACATTGCGCTCGATCCTTGGCTACAGCTACGATGGCCAGATCACGTTAACGCAGAGCGATCCGCTGAAGATGACTGTGCTTGGCCTGGATTACAAAGTGAGCGTAGGGGTCTGAAATGGGCATAGAAGCAATTGCCGCCGTAGCGCTCTCCGCCGCATCCGCCGTCAGCGGGGTTATGCAAGCGCGCACCCAGGCTGCTGGCCTGATGGCGCAAGCTACGCAAGCCAGGCTTGTTGCAAACCAGCGGGCGCTTGAGGCGCGGGAAGAAGGCGTGGCGGCGCTCCAGCGAATTGTGCGGACGAACGCGACGATCAACGCTCGCGCTGGTGCTGGCGGGATTGACCCGTTTTCCGGCAGTGCCGGCAAGCTGATGGAATTTGCCATGGGGCAAGGCGCGCTGGAATTTTATTCGCAGCGTGACGCCCAGACTATCGAGAAGCGCACCGGGGAACTGCAAGCCCAGCAATATAAGCAGCAAGCCCGCGGGCTGATGACGGGGGCGCTTATCAGCGCTGTTACGAAAGTCGCAGGGGCCGGGCTTAACGCTGGCCTCCTGGGTGGCCCGCCAGCAGGTGGGGGCTATGTATCCGGGGGCATGACTGCCTTGCGCGCTGACATGGGCGGCAATGTGGGACCAATATAATGGCTGAACTTCCTGTCTACCAACGCCGCTCATCTCTGGTCAGCCGCATCCCGGAAATCGATTTCACGCGCGCGGCACAGGCGCAGGCTGTCGGCTTCCAGAGCATGTCGGATGCGCTGGACCGCCTGAGTTCGTTTGCCTTCCAGCGGGCAGAAACAAAGGCCCAGCAGGCCGGCATCGAATATAGATACGAGCACCCAGTTACCGCCGATCAGATAAAGGACGCGCTGGCCAGTGGCCGCGACGTGAGTGAGATTGTCGGCGATGACTGGACCGTGTTTGGCCGGGCGAGCCGCGCTACCGCTGTAGCCCAGCTAAAGACAGACTTGGAGATCAAGACCCAGCAGGAACTGGTTAATCTTGATGCGATGGTCGACGCTGGCGTGTTGGTCGATCCGGGTGAGTTTAACACTCGCGTCGAAGGCATGATCGACGGCTATGCTGATGTTCTTGCGTCGCTTGATCCAGAGAAGGCTATCCAGTACCGCGCTGCCGCGGCATCGTCTGCCAATTCTGTGTACAAAGGGTTGCTTGAGCGCCGATACAAGATGGCGAACTCCGGCAATGTGGCGCGCTTTAATTACTTCATCGAAGATGCGCCGCGCCTGTTTGAATCGACTGTTAAAAACAGCGCTGGTGGGGTTACACCAGATGGCACGCCAGAAATGGATGTCCAGATTGCTATGATTGCGCGGCAGATCAACGATGCTGCCGTGGCCACAGGTGATCCCAGCATTGTTGGCCAAACACCTGCTCTAATCCAAAAGATGGTCTATGAGGCAAAAGTCAGCGTTCTGGTGGCTAATGGCATTGAGGGCGGCAAAGTGCCGAGCCGAAATGCTAAGTGGGGGCGCTACCAAAGCATATGGGACGGCCTGACGGAGAGAGAGCGGGCGGATGTAATGCAGCGTTGGCGCACCGAAGACAGCGCTCAGCACCAGGCCAGCGAGCGCGCGCGCATTCAGCAAGACCGCTCAATCAGCCAGGTAGTTGATGCACTCATATATCAGGCTAGATATGGCACGCCAGAGGAGCAAAAGGCGGCGAGAGAGCAGCTAAACCGATTGGGCGCACTAGGCCACGTCTCCTCAGAGCAGATAAGGAACATTAACGAGCCGACTGAGAGGATCACTGGTCCTGACCGCGAGAATACTGACAAGCTCATGGCCGACATAAGGAATGACCTAATTCTCACACAGGAAGACCTGACCGATTATATGGAACTATTCCGCATCCCTGCCAGCCTACGCGATTCGCTGCGCCAGATGTTGGAAAACGGGAAGAAGGAAGATCTGAAAGCCCTGACCCAGGTGGCAAGGAATATGCAGGCCAAGCCAAAGGATGCAGAGACTGCACGCATAGTGGCCGCTGTCACAAGGATTGTGGACGAACATAACGACAAAAATCCTGAGCAGCCGTGGACCTATAATGATCAGCGCGCCATTGATCTGTTTAAGAAAGGCAGGGATGAGCGGGAACGCCAACAGGATTTATCCAACGCCATTCGCAACGCTAGGGGAAACGAGCGCGCAAGCCGGTATCTCGAAAAGATAGATTTAGAAAACATTACAGCGGTAAAGGACGCGCTGGACAATCTCAACAAAACAGTACCCGGCAGTTTTTGGAACGGGAGAGACGCTGAACGGAACAGTGTTGAGCAGCAGCTTAATGCAATCCTTAGTATCTTGGAGCGATAGCGATGACTGATCAAAGCAGCACCGAAATCGATGTCGCGAAACAATTCAACGCCTTGACCGACGCGATATTCTCGGCTGACCCATACGCTCAACCAGAGACCGCAGAAGGGGATTTGCTGGGGAGCCGGAAGTGGCTTAATTCGTCTAAGCGCATGTATCGATTAATGATGGGCAAGCCGTTCACCGGCACGGACGAAGAAGCTGGGCGGTTTGGCATCAATCTGATCGCCGACTTTAACTACAAGACTGTTGGCTTGGTCGATGGCGACATTCCGATTGGGCCGACTAGCTATCAGCGCTCTAATGCCCCGAAGCCTGGAGAGACCGTTTACCTGCGGAGCGGCCCAGTTAATATAAGCGACAAAGCGCAAGAGCCATTGGGCAAGATAGAGTTGCGCCCAGGGATGCTGGACCAGTTCGCTGCCTTGGTCAAACGCGGCTCGACGGATGATTTTGTGACATTCAACGACATGCTGAATGTTTATGAGAAATTGCCGAATTGGACGGCTGCGGGCTCCTACCGAATGGTGCGCGGCGTGATGCAGGACATCGCGACCTACGGTGCCGGCTTTGTGCTGCCGGCTAGAGTTGCGGCAGGAGCGCTTGGCCGCGAAGCATTGGCGGCAGAACTCACCAAGCTGATGACGCAGCGGCAGATAGCCATGGGCGCTGGATCCGGTGCAATCCAGGCCGGAGGCGAGACGGCTGTTCGGGGGCAGATAGCCAAAGAAGCCGGCGCTGAACTACCACCCGGCACAGACCCCCGCAAGCCTGCTCAGGATGTTGCAGGAAGCGCAGGCTTCGGTGGGATTGTCGGTGGGGCACTTAGTGGCCTTGGCAAATTATTTGGGAGGCTATAATGGTCAGCACATGGCAACTTTTGCGCGGCATTTTTGGTGAGCCGCAACCAGATGTTCAGCGTCTTTTGAAAGAGAAGAAGGCCAAAGCCGCTCAGCAACAACCACAACAACCGCAACAACCACAACAACCGCAACAACCGCAACAACAACCACAACAACAACCACAGCAACAACCACAACAACCACAGCCGGGCGCTCAACCGCAGCCCGCGCAGCCTGCCCCAGCGCCTGCCGAAACGCTGCCTGGGGATACGGCAACTCAGGTCGTCGAGCAGATTGATGAGACGCCGCCGATAGTGTCTCCGCCTCCGGTCGCCGAGCAAAAGCTGGAAGACGCTGTTGCCACGCGCGCTGCGGAATTAGGGGAGCCGCGCCAAGCCCCGTCGCCGTCTGCCGCCATGACAGAGGCCGGCATCGTTAAAGGGCCAATCAATACGCGCTTTTATGACGGCGACGAACTTGCCGCGACCGTGCAGGCGATGGCGAAAGATGTCCAAGGCCAAGGCACTCGCACTGTTCAGAGCATCTATGATGAGGCGCGAAACCGCGGCATCTCGCAGAACGCGCTGGACTCAATTTTCAGCCAGCAGGACATGACGACCAAAATTGGTGGCAACCAGATTGCGGTCAACATGGCGGCGTTGATTGATCTGCATGATGCCAGTGCGACCCAATTGGATGACCTGATGGCCCGCATGACCGCCGGCACGCTTGACGAAGCCGGGCAGCTACAGTTGCGCGAGCACATGGCCAGGCACATTGTCATCATGGACCAGATGAAGTCCGCGCAGACAGATGTCGCTCGCGCGCTGAACACGTTCAAGCGAGCTTCCGCCTTGCCGGCTGACGATCTGCGCAGCCTCAATCAAGCGCTGAATGAAATGGGCGGCGAGACTAACCTCCTCGCCATAGCTAACCAATATACCAGCGTCACCGGCACCGCCGCACAGCAGCGCGCAGCGAAAAACAAACTGTTGCAGCGTGGCCTGTCTGGCAGGTTGTGGGACGCCGCCGTCTACAGCGCCCAGGCCGTGCTGCTCAGCAACCCCGACACGCATCTTTATAACTTGGCCGGCACAACCCTTATGCTCGGCGCTGACTATGTGGATCAACTTGCATCTATCCCCATTGGGATGACGCGGCAGGGCCTCCGCAAGATGTTTGGCGCGAGTTACGACGCTGACCGCACAACCATGAACGATGTGACGGCGCGGACGTTGGCATTATATGGCGCTTTCAGTGATGGCTGGCGCTTGATGGCGTCGTCGCTCAGGAACACGTCTGGTGGGCCAAAAGGCGAAGGCAATTTCAACCCCATCCGCGGTGACTATCTGCTTAGTGAGGAATTGAAGCAGGCCAGGCTGTCGGGGCATCGCGGCGCGAGGGCTCTGGGCAACGCCATTGATTATATGGGAGCGGGCTACAGCACCCCTTTCAAAAGCCTGCAAGCAGCGGATGAATTTGTTGGCGGGTTTGCACAACGCATCCAATTGCATGAAGATGCCCAGCGAGCGGCGCGCAAGGTCTTCGAGGACGAGATTGCGAAGGGTACGCCAGAAGCGGATGCGTTGAAGATTGCGCAAGCGGCGGCGCAGGACATCTTCGACAACCCCACGGACAAGATGATTAAGACAGCGGACGAGTTCCGCAAGGTTATCACGCTGCAACAGGCCCCGGATGTAAAGACAGCGGTGGGCCGCACCCAGTGGGCTTTTGAGAAAACCATGAACCATCCGGCAGTGAAGCCGATGATGATGTTCAATCGCACGCTGTTCAATATTGCGAATGAAGGCTCTGCTCGCACGCCAATCCTGAACTTTGCGTCGCCGAAGTTCTGGAACGATTACAACGCGGGCGGTCGCCGCCGTGACCTTGCTATCGGGCGCGTCGCTACTGGCGGCATGCTGGCTATGTCCGCTTATGCCCTTACGGCGAATGGCCATGTCACGGGCGCAGGTCCATCTGACCGAAAGCAGCAAAGCAATTTGCGGGCATCGGGCTGGCAGCAGTTCTCGCTCGTGCTTGGCCCCGGCACATATGACGACGCCAGCGTTGAGAAGTTGCGTGAATTGCTTGGAGCGGACGCGGTCACATATGGCCGAGACCAGTTTAACGGTAAGCTGTTTGTCAGCCTATCGCGACTGGAGCCGGTCAGCATTCCGTTCCTGCTCGCGGCTGGTATCAGCGACGCCACCAATTTCTCCGCATATGACCCCGACGAAACGATTATGAGCGAGATGGTCGGCGCGGCAGCATTGTCGCTATCCGAGTTCTCGACGAATATCCCGGTGATGACGGCGATCAGTGAACTGATGACTATCGCTGGCAACCCATACGAAAGCGATGCCGGCAACAAGCTAACCCAGATAGTCACCGGCCTAACGAAAATTTATGGCAATTTTGTGCTGAACGCCACGCCTGGAGTGAACCTGGCAAACAGCGCCTTGTCGGCGAAAATTGAGCGCATGATTGATCCGTCTATTCCATCTACAAAGTTTACGGAGGATCAGCGTCCGCTCGGCGTGGACAACCCAAAAGCCATCGCCGGGTTTATTGAGGCGTGGAACAGGTTGCGCAGTCGCGTGCCTGTATATTCCGCTGGCGTCCAGCCGCGGGTGGATGCGTATGGCGAAGAGGTCGGAACGAAGCTGGAGAGGGCTTACCTGCCAGCCCTCATGGTGCGGGGCGAAGCAACTTTGCTACAGCAATTTCTGAACGCAATCGATTATGGGATTGCAGAGCCAAACACGTTGATTGATGGCGTGCGCATTGGCTCTGATGTCGAATACGAATACAAGATGCTCTACGCCAAAAAGATCAAACTCGATGGCTTGACCATGGACAAGGCCATTATCGAGGCGATCGAGGAGCGGGCAGATGAGTTTAAGAAGCGCGGCACAATTGTGCAAAAGGGCGAATTGCAGTCTGAAGTGGACAGTATCGTGAGCAAGTATCGCGCCGCCGCACGCAAAGTCATGTTTGGCGTCGCACCGGAGCACGAAGAAGGCCAAGCGCCACCGCGGTTCCGCAAGCCAATCAGCGCGGACGAATATCGCGAATATGGCTTGGTGCCGTCCAGTAGTGTAATGTACCCCGAGCTTGCGGACAGAATGCAAACCAATGTCCGAGAGCTGAGCGAATTTGGTAGAACGAGGTAAAAATGGCTGACTACTTTATCAATGCAATCACTCGCCGGGTTGTGTTCAGCGGCTCTGCCGGTGTCGGCCCATATGCGTTCACCTTCGAGGTGCTCGATGAGAATGACGTTGCCGTCTACAAGGACAGCACTAAGCTGACACTGACGACGGACTACACCGTCACGATAAACCTGAACGGCACGGGCTCGGTCACCCTGGTCTCCGCTGCTACATCCGCCAATACTATCACCATCCTTGGCGCTCGCGATATTGAGCGCGTCACCGACTTTGTGACGGCTGGCGATCTGCGCGCCGCCGCGATTAACGAACAGCTTGATGCGCTGACGATCTTCGACCAGCAACTTGCCGAAGAACAAAAGCGCACGCTCATGGCTCCGCCATATGATCCAGCGCATGTCGATGATGGCGGTACGCTGAATATGACGCTGCCGGCTGCTGCCGCCCGCGCCAATTCGTTTCTGATCTTTGACGCCGCGGGCAATCCCAGCGTGCAGGCTGCCGGCTCTCCTGGGGCTCCGACTTCCATTACGCGACAGCAGTTTAGTGGAGACGGCAGCACTGTTGCGTTTACGCTTGCCGCAGACCCAGGTGCCGCTGGCAATTCGCTGTCTGTCTACATCAGCGGCGTTTATCAGCAGCGCGCCACATATACCGTAGCCGGCACCACGCTCACGTTCTCTGCCGCCCCGCCGCTTGGCACTAACAATATCGAGGTCGTCAATTATACCGTCGGCGCTATCGGCACGACTGATGCGTCTCTGGTTACTTACACTCAGGGTTCCGCAGGCTCTGCTTCCAGAACAGTGCAGAATAGATTGCAGGAAACTGTATCAGTCAAAGACTTCGGCGCTGTTGGGGATGGGGTGACTGACGATACAGCGGCCATTCAGGCTGCGATTGACGCCGCTGCCTCGATTGCCAATTCAGAATTTCCCGTTGTTGTCAGCCTTTCTAATGGGAACTACGGAATTTCCAGCGC
>Ga0208644_1000876_pt1 | contig 26722 bp, 39 predicted proteins | sample VirMetDEL_Nov_18_FD_184517 | JGI IMG/M metagenome (GOLD analysis project Ga0208644, IMG submission 184517) | Aqueous microbial communities from the Delaware River and Bay under freshwater to marine salinity gradient to study organic matter... | ecosystem: Environmental > Aquatic > Marine >...
CCAATTGGTCGCGCCTATCTTCTTCCTCGCAGTCCTCGCAAGGTTCCCAATTTCCATGTTTGCAACTCATTCTTTCCTCCTGTCGTTTGAGCTCTACCTTGCAGATAGCTTCGCCACATGTCGGCTGAGACATGTATTTACGCTCGTATTCAGCGCGGCAGATAGAACATCTACTCAATATCTGGCTCCTTTAGGTGGCTGTTTCTGCGTTAGACATACTTAATCTCTCTCACTTCGAGCAAGCGCAGCCCTTGTTTCGCGCACGACATCGTAAGCATCATTTCCATTTCCCAATCCTCAAAAATCTCGCTATCGCCTTCGCGCTCAGTTATCGAAACTAAGCGCCTTTTTCCGTCTGCGGATTCCGCAAGGCCAGTAATAGTTTTGCTGTCGCTCATGTCTAACCCGTCAATCAAGCGGGACGCCGGTCAAACTGCGCTTGACCGTCGCCCCTTAGCTCTGCGTTATGCGTCATCGAGTAATGTTCCATCTCGCATCATTTCTTTTGCGCGTTGCTTCGCTTTCTCGCGCTCGATCTTCACGGCCTCATGAAATGCCGCAACCCCCTTCTCGTACCCCCTGGCCTCGCAAAGTGCAGCAAATCGCTCCAGAAAATCAGGCAGTGCGGGGACAATTGGAATCCATTCTGGGAGAATTCCGGCTTTTTGTGCGAGAGATATTGCGGTGTCTCTGTCCATTCTCATTCTCCTTTAGGTGGCTAATAGCAATCTTTTTCATTTGATTTCTAGTCGATCTTTTTTAACAATATGCGCACCCGGAACTTCATACCCATCATTGATGGCTTTCTTGATTAAGACTTTATCTGGCTCACATCGCGCAGGGATTTCTCGCATGTAATTCGCCGGTATTAAATTCTCTGAATCAATGACTACACTAACATCACGCTCACGATAAATCTTGGCCTTGAATGTGCCATCCAGTGCCTTGATCTCGGTAATGCCAGTTCTTTGCATGTTCAGTAACAGATAATCATGCAGTGCATCGGCACGCGCTTGCTTGGCTTTGTAGAGCTTCATGATCTTGTCAGCGGTTGCCTTGACCATGTCGGCTTCGGCCTGCAGGTTGAGGATGACGGCAGATACTGCCCGAACTTTTTCCTCTACCGGCCATGCCTCAGATTCTAAAGTGTCGGCTAGAGTCTGCTCATCTATATCAAGCTCGGCTAATTGCTGTGCCGTGGCGAGATATTGGGTGGAAATTTCATAGAGATTTGCCATAATCAAAAGTCCGGATCATCATTAAAATCAGGCGGGATGGGAATATCCCCACCTTGCCACTCAGGGGCCTTCTTGATAACTTCTTTCAATTTTTCGTGGAACCCGTTAAAAATGGTCATATCCGGGTCGTCCAAGTCGAACAAGATATTTTCATGCACCGGAACAGGTTTGACGTTCTTCAGTGCACCCGGCAGGGGAGTTAATCCGGCGACATTGCTATAGGTCTTTCCGTTGTTTTCGGTTGAGACAACGTTGACCATGCAATAGGCACCGACAAGTTTAGATACATCAAATGCATTGGCTTCCTCTTCGGTAAAATCCCTTCCTCGCCATGCTGCCAGATCACGCCTGAGTGACGATTTTTCATGCAAACTGACCGTATATCCCTTGCTGATAGTCAAAGGCATGGTGCGTCCGTTAACCTCAATGGTAAGCGGATTACCTTGCTCATCATCCCCGAACAATTCCCACGCGATGCGGATTTTATGCTGTCGTTTTTCGCCAAATTGCCCATTGGTTGTTTGCGTACCCAAATCAATCAGGCTAAAGCAGCGACCAATGTAAGCCCCCGGCGGTACACGCTTAAAGTCACCACCACCACTATCTTTCGCGATAAATCCCATTTAAATTACTCCTTGAAATTCCCGACTTCACCGGGGCGGGGTGCCCGTTACTGACATTTTCGTCTTCGGTTTTGATTACTGGATTGAAAAATTCTTGTTCCTCTTGTTGCCCCAATTGCTGCCAATACTGCATTCCACCGTCATCATCCACTTTCAAATGCCCCAGATAAGCGAAATGACATAGCCAACGAGTACGACAATGAAAACCTTGCCGTCACGCATCGGCCTGATCCATTCGGCCAGTCGCATGAGGGTAATCACAACACACCCCTCTCAGCCTCTTTGGTTACTTGATGAGTAATCCAGTCTCTGACATCCAGCCTGATATTTGCAAGGTTAATTCCACGGTCGCCATGCCCCATGATCAAATCCGCCATACGTTTTTGTGTGTGTAAGTAGTCGCCCAAGCAAATCTGGATTGCATCAATGATGTATTCAGGGTCGAGCATGCGCATGTAAACAGCATCCTCAATCCTCTTGTCCTTCCAGCGCCGCACTTCTTCAATCGCGGCCTTTTCTCTCATGGTTAATTCAGGTTCATCTACTGGTTGCTCGATTAAATCAAACATGGTTTATCTCCTTTGGCTTGGCGTTATATTTCAGCGGGCTGCGCAGCGCGTCGTGCAGGAAAACACGGCTTTTCTCGTTTGGCTCAAAACCTGCAATCGCCCGCTGCACGGCTTCAAGCAATTCCTTGCGCTCAGCTTCCTTGCGATAGATACAATTGCAGGTGCAGTTAATGGTCTGTGTTGGGGTAGTCATTTCTTTATCCCTCTCCAAGGTAAATTATGAAAGCTGGACTTAGTTCCTCTATGGTTAAAAGCGCTCTCTTCAACAATCTCTAACCATCGCCAGAGCCATCGCTGTCGCCATCGCCATAGCCATCGCCATCGCCATCGCCATCGCCATAGCCAGAGCCAGATCCAGAGCCATAGCCAGAGCCATAGCCAGATCCATCGCCAGAGCCATCGCCATAGCCAGAGCCAGAGCCAGAGCCAGAGCCATAGCCATAGCCAGAGCCAGAGCCAGATCCAGAGCCATAGCCAGAGCCATAGCCATCGCCATAGCCAGAGCCAGAGCCACCGCTATAGCCAGAGCCAGAGCCATAGCCAGAGCCAGAGCTACTTATGCTGTCCATACAGGGACCGACTCAATCGATGCGATGGCTTTCGCTGTCGCGGGGATAATCTCAATAGCTTCTGACAAAAAAACTTCTTCGACTGCCATAGGAAATTTGCATCCTTCAGGCTTGCTAGTCCCTTCCATCGCAAGCTGAGAAAGTGTTGCTGCGCCATCCCACCGCCAGATTCTTCGAGCATTCGACAGGGTTACTTCTTTGCCTTTTTGTGCTGTGATTTTTCCGAGGAATACCCCAGCGCTGTATGTTCTAACAATGCAAGTTTTGCCAATCATGTGTAGCTCCTTAGTTGTCTATCAAATCCCTGCGAATCCCTTGCTGCCCTTACTCGGTGATTCCCCAGACCTACCGTGTCTGCGATGCCATTGACGGGTTACTGCTTCTTCTGGGGACAGTGCCTTTCTGGTTTTGCCGACCACGTTTTTGTGGTGTGAATGCAGGTTAGCAATAAATTGCAAGATTGTCAAGCAATTTATTGCAACATTTGAAAAAAATATGTTACTTTGATCTAACGTTCAGAAATGACCGCGAAAAAAAACCGCCGGAAGGCGGTTGATGGGGTCAGCGAGTTTCCCCGCTAAGTCCTCTTAATTAAAATAGATCGAAACATTCTTGCAATTTGTTGCTTGACATCCATGCAATTTATTGCAAGAATGCGTAAATGGAAAAAGAAAAACCAATGTTTGAATATGTTCTTGCGCAGTTAAAGGCTAGCAAGGGCAAGTGGCCCACGATTGCAAAGGCGATGGAGCCTGAGTCTTGGGAGTCGTATTACTCATGGCTGACAAAACTGGCGCAAGGAACAATCCCTGACCCCAGCGTGAACAAGATTCAGCGCCTCAAGGATTATTTTGAGATAAGCAGAGTCGTCACAAAAAAACTCGGCGCTGGCGATACGGTAAAGGATGATATTCATGGCTGAAATGGTTGTATTCATCTTGCTCATTTTACTGATTGGAGCGCTTGTACTCCTGTTCAGGCTATCCGACCAGAACGCTCAACTCAGAGCAGAAAACCTTGACTTGCGGGATCGGCTTTTGCGGGGCAGGTATGAGTACTAACAAGCGTAAAGAGCGCGTGATGCTTCGCGTCATAAAAGGCGGACTAGAACCGGCTGATCAATTCTCTCGCCAAGCACTACGCCTGCGTAATTACAAGGTGGGCGACATAGTAGCAGGCGAGATCAAAAAGCCACGCAGTCCGGGCTTTCACCGTTTGGCCCACCAGCTAGGGGCATTAATTTCCGAAAACATCGAAGCCTTCTCAGGGATTGATGCCCATGCCGTACTCAAGAGAATCCAGATTGAGGCAAATATTGCTTGTGATGAAATGGCCGTCAATTTCCCTGGCATCGGGCCATGTACTTATCGTATCCCTCGCAGCTTGAGTTTTGAAAGCATGGAAGAGGGTGAATTCCGGCAAGTCATAGCATCCATGTGCGTCTACATCGCAAAGAAATATTGGCCCACGGTGAGCGCGGAAGAAATTGAACGGATGGCTTCGGTATGGGTGGAGGCAGCATGAACTTCTACCCTTTTCATATCGGCGATTACATTTCCCATACGGCACATCTTGAGCCGATGGAAGATTTGGCATACCGCAGGATGATCGACCTGTATTTCACCAGAGAAGCGTGTTTACCTGCCGACCCGGCTGAAGTTGCCAAGCTCATACGGCTTCGCGGTGAACTTGATGTGGTGCGCTTGGTGCTTCTGGAATTCTTTCAGGAAACGCCTGAAGGATGGACAAACAGCCGCTGTGATTACGAAATTAGTGAGGCGCAATCAAAGCGCATTAAAGCTCAATCATCAGCAGCAAAGCGATGGGAAAGCGAACGCAATGCGAACGCAATGCGAACGCCTACGGAATGCAATGCTCCCAATCCCAATCCCAATCCCAATCCCAATCCCAATCCCAAGAGTAAACCTAAAACCGTTGCTGAGTACCCGGAAGCATTTGAGCAGGTTTGGGAGAAATACCCAAGCAGGCCCGGTGCTAGCAAAAAGGATTCATTCAAGGCTTGGAAAGCTAGGGTAGCTGATGGGGTTGATCCTGATGTGATGCTTGGGGGGGTGATTCGATACGCGGCTTATTGCCTTGCCAACGGAACCGAACCTCAGTTCGTCAAGCAACCGACTACGTTCTTTGGCCCTAGTGAGCATTACCTGTCCGACTGGAACATACCAGCTGCCAGAGCATCTCCTGCCTACAAAAACATTCACGACCAACGAGCAGAAACTTACGCCATCCTGACGGGGAAAACCAAAAATGAACGACCGAATACAGACGAAAGAGTCATCACCGGAGAGGCGGTTCGCATTGCCTGATAGCTGGATAGAGCGCCTTTTTGACCGGCTTTCCGCGCTTTACGGCGTCAAGTTTCTGGATATGTGGAAAGGTACCGACTTAGCAAACGTTAAGCAAACATGGGCAGAAAAACTGGGGGGGTTCTGTGATCGCCCTGAAATCATCAGAGACGCGCTGGATGCTTGCGATGATCGGCCATTCCCTCCGACTCTGCCCGAATTCATAGGAGCTTGCCGAGATGCTGCAAGGAGGGTTGGAACAATATCCTCATCGCTTCCCGCGCCTGATCTTTCGCCCGATGAGCGTGCCGCACGAGCCGAGCAGATTGTGACCATCATCAACAAACCACCAGCCTATGACTTCAAGCTGTGGGCAAAGCAACTACGCGCAGAGTATTTGGCGGGGGTGATCTTGTTTCAAATACAGATTGATAACGCATCGGCTGCGCTAGGCGAAGTTTGGAAAGATGGTCAATGCTTCCCCAGGGGTGCCGAATGAAAACATGTCTGTGTGGCGGCGACTTGCTTCGCCACGGGTTTTATCACTACAAGCAAGCTGCTTTCACCGGGATCCGCTACATCTGCCGCGATTGCAGAAAATCAACTACACGGCTTGAAGAAACCAGCGCTATCGGCGGAAGGGGGAAGTTGCGTTTTGCCAACACCGGAAGGCCGACTATTCAAGATGCAAGACACGCTTGACTGTTCCCCGAGTAATAGGAGATTGACATGCAACAAGATTACGCACACACCGAACGGCAGGCGTTAATAGCTACCTGCGAACCCGTTACCCGCTCAACAGTGCCCAACATCGAGGAGGAAATTTGGCTAGCAGGTGAGCGCATCAAGGCTAAAACAGCGGAAGCTATATTAAAAATGGGAGATAAATGGGTTCTTAATAGCGCATATAGCCTCAACCCAAGGCATAGCGCGTACACAAAGCACAGCGATGTATTGACCGAAGTCACCCGAGCAGCACGGAAAGCGGGGCGATTGTGACCAAGTTTAAACTGCGGGTCGTTGCCAAGCGAATGGAAGTTATCAACTTTCTTAAGCAAGAGCCGATGGCTTTGCGCGACCTTTCAAAAAAGGTGAGTTTCTCTCACTCTACGCTACGAACCATACTCAAGTTACTTTGTGATCGCAACGTGTTGGTTTTAGTACGCTCTCAAAACAACCTCCCTATCTACAAACTCAACCCTGAGACCGAGTGGTCAATGGATGTTACCTACGTAGAAGAGAGACGTTGTCGGCTGAAGCAAGAACCCGTCAAACCTACAGCTTACAAAGTAGATTCGCAAAACCGAGTCAAGTGCTACGGCATATGGGGCTTGGCATAGCTGGTCTAAAACTTACTGGAGAAAAATTATGGGGAACCAATATACCCACGCACACAACATAGAAACCCGCTTTGAACTGGACTTTATCAAGAACCTTGGCAAACATCTGGAACCTCCCACCAAGCTGCCTCGTGCGACTTTACTGAAAGGATACCTGAAAGGCTGCTCTCTGCGGGTGGATTGGCGCAATATCGAAAAAGAGAAAGTGATTGCTTTTGCAGAGAGCGAACTGTTGACATCCTCCCCGGCCTGAAGGCGGGGGCTTCTCAGGCATGCCGGTGAGTATAGCAACTTCACAGAAAGGAGAGCGGGATTAGGGCTTGCTTCGCAAGCCGCGCTATACCTCCCCGGCCTTCAGGCCGAGGTTTCCCGCGCAAATTGATGAAATGGCAGCGCGTTGGAACCCACGGCATGCAATCAGGAGATTACAGGGTCGCGAAGAACTATGTCGACGGCTGCACGCTATATCAGATTTTTTACAAGGATGAACTTTTGAAATGGTGCAACGACTTTGATGGGTGTAAAGAAGTTGCTGAAAAACATGAAAGGGAGAAAGCATGACATTAATTGGCACGAATGACGTGTTAGGGACTGGAGACAGCAAAAGTGGAAATTGAAGAGATCAACGAACGGCTGAAGCACTGGAAGCGTCGATACAACGAACTGATGGCCGTTTATGGCGACCTGAACAAACTTACCGACGCAATGCCGGATTGCAAGTTGCTGCGCCCGGTGTTCGACGTTTGGACTGCCTATACGGTTGCCATGAGCGAATTAATAGGAGATCGTAACGAGTGGTTGCAGTGGTACGAATTTGAGTGCGGCATGGGCAAGCGACCAAAGACTGTTGCTTTCGTTAATGGATGTGAATTGGAAGTAAAGACGTTGCGACATCTGGCGCGGGTGATCGCTGATGATTCTTAACAGGGAGATAACAGGTAAATGAGCAATCACACAACAAAAAACGAGATTGAGTTCATAAAAAACCTCGGAAAGCACAACCTCCACAATGAAAATTATTCCGGGCCGAAGGACAAGAAGACCTTGCTCAAAGGCTATCTCAAAGGGATCGAGAAAAGGGAGAAGTGGGGCGAGATTGATAAGGAGGAAGTCATGGCATTTGTTCTGAGGAATTGATGATGGCTGAGAAAGTGACAATCGGGAATTGCGAACTGTGGCACGGTGACTGCCGCGAAGTGCTGCCGCTGCTGCCGCCCGTCGATCTTGTGCTGACAGACCCGCCGTATGGGATTGGAGCGGCGCGAGGCTCGCACAGCAACTTGAAAATGGACGACGAAGATTGGGACGACGCAACCCCGCCAGATTGGCTTTTTGGGCTGATGCGCGAGAAGGGCAGGCAGTTGATTGTTTGGGGCGGCAACTACTTCAACCTTCCACCGACGCGCGGGTTTTTGTTTTGGGACAAATCGCCAATGCCACCAAGCTACGCGGTAGGCGAAATGGCTTGGACTTCGATGGACATGAATGCGGCCAAGTGGTGCGGAAAGGTGGGCGACGATGTGCCGGTAAAAGACAGGGCGCACCCGACACAAAAGCCTGTGCGGTTGCTTGAGTGGTGCATAAGCAAGGCGGAAGGCGTTGAAACGGTTTGCGACCCGTTCATGGGCAGCGGAACTACTGGCGTAGCCTGCGCCAACCTTGGCAAAGCCTTTACCGGGATTGAGCGAGAGCGCAAGTATTTTGACATAGCCTGTGAAAGAATATATAATGCGTATCGTCAAAATACGCTATTCGGGCAAGATGAAAACGTGCAAGAAGTGCCTGCAAGCCAAGCCGCTATCGAGTTTCAGCAAGAATGAGCAAGAAGAACAACCCGGCCGACAAGGTCGAGCAGTGGCCCATCGAAAAGCTGGTGCCCTACGCCAAGAACTCGCGCACGCACTCCGAAGACCAGATCGCGCAGATCGCTGCCTCGATCAAGGAATGGGGATTTACCACCGCGGTTTTGGTTGACGAGTCTGGCAGCATCATTGCCGGTCATGGTCGCCTGATGGCCGCCCGTAAGCTCGGCCTGGCATCATTGCCGGTCATGGTTGCCAAAGGCTGGAGCGAGGCCCAGAAGCGTGCCTACGTTATCGCGGACAACAAGCTGGCGCTAAACGCTGGCTGGGACAACGAGTTGCTGGCGCTGGAGTTGGCCGAACTCGATGGCCTGGGCTTTGACGTTGAGCTGACAGGCTTTTCGGACGAGGAAATCAAAGCCCTGATGCCGGTGGAAGTGACCGAGGGTCTAACCGACCCGGACGAAGCGCCGCCGGTACCGGCCAACCCGGTGACGGTGCCGGGGGATGTGTGGGTGCTCGGCGGCCACCGGCTGCTGTGCGGCGACAGCACCAGCATGGACGCATTCGACCGCCTGATGGAAAAGCAACGCGCCGACATGATCTTCACCGACCCGCCCTACGGCATGAGCTACGACGGGGGCCGGGGCAAAAAGCAGTTCGGGATGATCAAGGGCGACGACGCCCAAGGCGCGGACCTGATCGCCCTGGTGCGCGACGCGCTGGCGACCGCCAAGGCCAGCTGCAAAGAGGGCGCTTCAGCCTACGTCTGCTTCCCGTGGCGCACCTACGCCGAGTTCGAGGCGGCCATGAAGTCGTGTGGCATGGAGGTCAATTCCTGCATCGTTTGGGACAAGAAAAGCGTTGGCTTGGGGCACCAGGACTACCGACCGCAGCACGAATTTATCTTCTACAGCAAGGGCGGCCAGTTCTTTGGCGACCGCAGCCAGTCCGACGTCTGGTACATGAGCCGGGGCAACACCGCCGACTACGTTCACCCCACGCAAAAGCCTGTGGAGTTGGTCGAAAAGGCCATCGGCAACAGCAGCAAGGCTGGTGACACCGTGATCGATTGCTTCGGCGGCAGCGGCAGCACGCTCATTGCCTGCGAGAAAACAGGACGGCAAGCCCGGCTGATGGAGCTTGACCCCAAGTACTGCGACGTGATCGTCACCCGCTGGCAGGAGTTCACCGGCAAGCAGGCAACACACGCAGAAACTGGAAAACCTTTCGCGGAGGTTAAAAATGGCAACGAAAAAGCAAACAAAGAAGCAGCCTGAAGCTGCTGAAAAATCGGTCACAAAAAAGCAAGGAGGTCCCAGGCCGAACAGCGGAGGGGCGCGCGAAGGGGCTGGCCGACCGGCATTTGTGCCCACTGAATCCGAGCGCAAACAGGTCGAAGCCCTGTCCGGCTATGGCCTGCCCATCGAGCAGATCGCAGTCCTGGTGCGCGACGGCATCGACACCGACACCCTGCGCAAGCACTTTGCGACCGAACTGGTCTCCGGAAAGGCCAAGGCCAATGGGCAGGTAGGGAAAACCCTATTCCAGAAGGTTATGGCAGGCGACACCACGGCGGCTATCTGGTGGTCCAAGACCCAGATGCGCTGGAAGGAAGTGCAGCAGCACGAGATCACCGGCAAGGACGGCGCACCGATCCAGGTGGCGACCATCGACGTCTCGAAGATTTCCACCGAGGCGCTGGCCGAAATTATGGCGGCGAGAGATGCAACTGACGCAAGCTGACCTGCTGGCCATCGAGCGCGAGTTGTGCAGGCGCAGCCTGGCAGAGTTTGCCAAGCGCGCCTGGCGCGTGCTCGAACCGGCTGCCGAACTGAAGTGGGGCTGGGCATTGGACGCCATTTGCCTGCACCTGGAGGCCGTGACCAAGGGTGAAATCACCCGACTGCTGATGAACGTGCCACCCGGCTCGATGAAGTCGCTTCTGACCGGCGTCATTTGGCCAGCCTGGGAGTGGGGACCGCGCGGCCTGCCCGAGATGCGATTCGTCGGCACGGCCCATGAGGAGCAACTGGCCATCCGAGACAGCAGGCGCTGCCGCGACCTGATCAAGTCCGACTGGTACCAGCGGCTCTGGCCCATCGAACTGCTGGCCGACCTGGACGGCAAGCGCGAGTTCGGCAACACGAAAAAGGGCGTGCGCCAGGCACGCGCCTTCACCTCCATGACCGGCGTGCGCGGCGACCGCGTCATCCTGGACGACCCGATCAGCGCGGACAACGCCAACAGCCAGGCCAAACTGGAGGCCGCACGCATTGCCTTCACCGAGACGCTGCCGACCCGGATCAACTCGGACAAGTCGGCCATCGTGGTCATCATGCAGCGCCTGAACGAGAAGGACATTTCCGGCGTCATCCTGGATATGGGCCTGCCCTACGTGCATCTGTGCATCCCCATGCGCTTCGAGCCGGAGCGGCGCAGCACCACGGCCATCGGATGGTCCGACCCACGGACCGAGGAAGGCGAGTTGATGTTGCCCGAGCGCTTTGGCGAGGAACAGGTGACCGAGTTGGAGAAGACCCTTGGCACCTACGGCGCGGCCGGGCAACTGCAGCAGCGGCCAGCCCCGCGCGGCGGCGGCATCATCAACACCGAGTGGTTCACCTACTGGAAGGCCGTGCCCCAGTTGGAGTTCCGCTTCATCACGGTGGACACGGCCCAGAAGACGGCAGAGCAGAACGACTGGTCGGTCATGCAAGCCTGGGCACGCTCGAGCACCGGCAAGGCCGTCAAGCTGGACCAGGTGCGCGGCAAGTGGGAGGCTCCCGAGTTGCTGGTGCAGGCGCGCGCCTTCTGGATGAAGCACCTGGGCGACCAGCGGCCGCTGTGCCAGAAGGCGGCGCTGCGCGGCATGTACGTCGAGGATAAGGTGTCCGGCACTGGCCTGATCCAGACCCTGCGGCGCGAGGGCATCCCGGTGGTGCCGGTCCAGCGCAGCAAGGACAAGATCAGCCGTGGCTACGACGCGGCCCCGTTCATCGAGTCCGGCAACGTGGCCCTTCCCGAGGACGCGCCTTGGCTGTCAGACTTCCTGGCCGAGGTGGCCAGCTTCCCGGCTGGCGCGCACGACGACCAGCTTGACCCCATGTTCGACGCCATCAATCTGGTGCAGCGTCTGCCTGCGGTGAAGTCCCACAACTTCACACCATTGCCAGTCATGCACAAATGGTGAGACAATATTGCAAAGTGAGGAGCGCCCATGGCCAGAATTTCCCGAGATCAACAGTTGGCAAACCTGCATGCTGAGGCGCTGGCTGAGTTCGACAACATCCAGACAGCCCTGCGCGACGAGCGTCTGCAGTGCTTGCAGGACCGTCGCTTCTACAGCCTGGCAGGCAGCCAATGGGAAGGCCCACTTTGGGACCAGTACGCCAACAAGCCCAAGTTCGAGGTGAACAAGGTTCACCTGGCCGTCATCCGCATCATCAACGAGTACCGCAACAACCGGATCACCGTTGACTTCACCAGCAAGGACGGCGAGGAACGCGACGACCTGGCAGACACCTGCGACGGTCTGTACCGCGCGGACGAGCAGGACAGCGTGGCCGACGAGGCCTATGACAACGCCTTCGAGGAAGCTGTGGGCGGCGGCTTCGGTGCCTGGCGTCTGCGCACCGTCTACGAGGACGAGGAAGACCCAGACAACGACAAGCAGCGCATCCGCATCGAGCCGATCTTCGACGCGGACTCGTCCGTGTTCTTTGATCTGGAGGCCAAGCGCCAGGACAAGGCCGATGCCAAGCGCTGCTTCGTGATCACGGCCATGACCCGCGAGGCCTACAAGGACACGTGGGGCGACGACCCGACAAGCTGGCCAAAGATCGTCCACCAGTACGAGTTCGACTGGTGCACGCCTGATGTGGTCTACGTGGCCGAGTACTACCGCGTCGAGGAAAAGGCCGAGACTGTTCGCATCTTCCGCACCATCGCTGGCGAGGAAGAACGCTACACCCAGGCCGACTTCGACAAGGACGAGACCCTGGAGGAAACGCTGGAGGCCGTTGGCACGGTCGAGGTCCGGCGCAAGAAGTTCAAGACCCGGCGCGTGCACAAGTACATCATGTCGGGCGGCAAGATTCTGGAGGACGCTGGATACATCGCAGGAAAATGCATCCCCATCGTGCCGGTCTACGGCAAGCGCTGGTTCGTGGACAACATCGAGCGCTGCATGGGCCACGTGCGCCTGGCCAAGGATGCGCAGCGCCTGAAAAACATGCAGCTGTCCAAGCTGGGCGAGATCAGCGCGCTGTCCAGCGTCGAGAAGCCGATCCTCACGCCTGAGCAGGTCGCTGGCCACCAGGTCATGTGGGCAGAGGACAACCTCAAGGACTATCCGTACCTGCTGATCAACCCGATCACGGACCAGAACGGCAACCAAGCTGTCAGCGGCCCGGTGGCCTACACCCGCAGCCCGGCCATCCCTCCGGCCATGGCGGCCCTGCTCCAGATCACCGAGCAGGACATGCAGGACATTCTGGGCAACGCGCAGCAGGCCGACAAGATGGTCAGCAACATCTCCGGCAAGGCCGTCGAGATGATCCAGAGCCGTCTGGACATGCAGACCTTCATCTACATGAGCAACTTCGCCAAGGGCATGAAGCGCTGCGGCGAAATCTGGCTGTCGATGGCGCGCGAGGTTTACAGCGAGGACGGCCGCAAGATGAAGGCCATCACCGCCAGCGGCGATGTGCAGGCCGTCGAGTTGATGAAGCCGATGGTCGATCAGGAGACTGGCGAGATCATCCTGCAGAACGACCTGAGTTCGGCCAGCTTTGATGTGGACGTCGAGGTCGGCCCATCCAGCAGCAGCAAGCGCGCTGCCACCGTCCGTGCCCTGACCGGCATGATGGCCATCACATCCGACCCGGAAACCTCGCAGGTGCTGCAGGCCATGGCCATGATGAACATGGAGGGCGAGGGCATCAGCGATGTGCGCGACTTCTTCCGCAAGAAGCTGGTGCGCATGGGCGTGGTTGAGCCGACCGAGGCAGAGGCCGAAGAACTGGCGGCCATGCTGCAAGGCCAGCAAGACCCGAACGCGATCTTCCTGCAGGCAGCGGCCGAAGAAGCTATCGCCAAGGCAGCCAGGGCGCGTGCCGACACGGTCAAGACCGTGGCCGACGCAGAACTGTCGCGCGCGCGCACAGTCGAGACGCTGGCCAATGTCGACATGGATTCTCAAGACCACGCGCTGAATTTGGCGCGTGAGATTGGCGGCGTGGTGGTGGATCAGGCGCAGCCTGCCACCGGCCAGCCACCGATGTGACGAATATGCGGTATCCACCCAGCCGCTTCAGTGGGTGAGTTTGATGGGGTAAGACGATGGGAAAAAAGGCAGAAGACGGAGACCAGATCGAGATCGACGACGTTGAAGTGCTCGACGACGAGGCAGGCCAGACTGAGAACGTGGGTGATGAGGACAATTCCATCACCGACCAGGACGGCGATGCTGACGACGGCGATGACACTGAAGGCGACGACGATGAGGTCGTGGTGTCCATTGGTGAGGAAGCGCCACCTCCCGAAGAGACGACTCGTGCGCCCGAGTGGGTTCGTGAGTTGCGTAAGGCAGACAGAGAGAAAGCACGTCGAATCAAGGAACTCGAAGCCAAGCTGAACGCTGCTGCAGCGACTGAGACCAAGCCGGTCGCGCTGGGAGCGAAGCCAAAGCTGGAGGACCATGATTACGACACGGAGAAGTTCGAAGCGGCACTGGCCGATTGGTACGAGCGCAAGCGCGTGGCCGATCAGCAAGTCGAGCAGCAGCGCCAGGCCGAGAAGGCCCAGCACGATGCTTGGCAAGCGAGGCTTGAATCCTACGGCAAGGCGCGAGCCGAGTTGAAGGTGCGCGATTTTGAGGACGCTGAGGCCGTGGCCCAGGAAGTTCTTGACGTCACGCAGCAAGGCATCGTGGTGCAAGGCGCTGACAACCCGGCTCTCGTGATTTACGCACTCGGCAAGAACCCGAAGAAGGCCAAGGAAATCTCGAGCATCAAAGACCCCGTAAAGTTTGCCTTTGCGGTAGCGAAACTGGAGAAGGAATTGAAAGTGACGAACCGTAAGGCAGCCCCACCGCCTGAGCGCACGATCCAGGGAACTGGTCGCGTGTCTGGCGCAGTGGACTCAACCCTTGAACGGCTGCGAGCCGAAGCTGAGAAGACTGGAAACTACACGAAAGTGATCCAGTACAAACAGCAGAAGCGGACAGCGAAAGCCTAAATTCTTGAAAGGACAAAATCATGTCTAACGCATTTTCCAAAGAAGAACGCGTCGCGTTTGAAGACCTGCTCGAAGGCTTCCACGATGCACTGGTGCTCTCGCGCAACGTGGGCATCTACAACACCGACCAGACGATGATGGCTCGTACCAACGACGTCATCTGGCGTCCGATGCCTTACATCGCTCAGTCGATCTCGTCCACTCCTGGTGTCGCTATCGGTGGCTACCAGGACATGACGCAGTTGTCTGTTCCTGCCACCATCGGCTTCAGCCGCACGGTGCCATGGACCATGACCACGCTCGACCTGCGCGATGCACTGCAAGAAGGCCGTCTGGGTGAAGCTGCCAAGCAGAAGCTGGCCAGCGACATCAACCTGGCGATCATGAACGCTGCTGCGAACCTTGGATCGCTGGTGGTGGACATCGGTGCTGCTGCCGGTACTTATGACGACGTTGCCCTGTGCGACTCGATCATGAACGAGCAGGGCGTGGCCGATTACGACCGCTTCCTGGCCCTGTCCAGCCGTGACTACAACGGCCTGGCTGGCAACATCGCTGGCGCTGCGGCTGCTGCTACCCGTTCGTTTGGTGGCAACAAGTCCAACACCGCATTCGAGCGTTCGTTCGTCGGCATGGTGGCTGGTTTCGAGACCTTCAAGTTCGACTACGCCAACCGTCTGACTGGTGCTGCTGGTGGTGCGACCCTGATTGACACCCAGGCCGCTGCCAACAACTACTACGTCCCGGCTGCCACCTCGACCGCACCGTCTGGCGAGACCCAGAACGTGGACAACCGCTTCCAGACCATCACCGTGGACAACACGGCCGGTGTTGTGGCTGGCGATGCGTTCACCATCTCTGGCGTCGAGGCCGTGCACCACATCACCAAGCAAGGTACTGGCCAGCCCAAGACCTTCCGCGTGGTGCAGGTGGTCAACGGTACCGACCTGGTCATCACCCCGCCGATCATCTCGGCCCAGGGTGGTTCCGACGCTGAACTGCAGTACCAGAACTGCATCGTGACGCCTGCTGCCGCTGCTCCGTTCACCTGGCTGAACGTCAACACCGCAGCCGTCAACGTTTTCTGGCAGCGCGACGCTCTGGAACTGCTGCCCGGCCGCTACGCTGTCCCGACCGATGCTGGCACCGCAGTGATGCGCGCCACCACCGACCAGGGCATCGAAGTGGTGATGCAGAAGTTCTACGACATCGACTCGATGACGATCAAGTATCGTCTCGACACGCTGTTCGGCGTGGTGAACAAGCAGCCTGAGATGTCCGGCATCCTGCTGTTCAACCAGTAAGCTGAGTAGGACAATGGGGGGGCTTCGGCCCCTCCATCCACAAGGAGAACACCATGCCCCTGACCAAAGGTTATTCGAGCAAGTCCATCGGCAAGAACATTGCCAAGGAAATGAAATCCGGCATGCCGCAGAAGCAAGCCGTGGCCGTCGCGCTGAATGTCGCGCGCAAGGCTGCAAAGGCTGCAGGCAAGCCAAGCAAGGCACCGGCGAAGAAGGCCAAGAAATGAGCGCGTTGCCCTGCTCCATCTATCGCGCGCCTGGCTCCATCCGGCGTGCCCGTTACAGCTACGACACCATGCTGGCGACCACGCAACAGCAACTGGACGCACGACTTGCGTCCGGCTGGCATCTGACGCTGGAGCAGGCTCTCGATGCAGCAGGGGAAAGCGCTTCACGCCACCTGGCCAACCGCAAGGTGCGCGTGCGCAAGGTGCGAGTGGCAGCGCCACCTGCCGAGCGTCGCGCATCCTTCAAGCGTGCTGCTGCCGCTGCAAAGGTCGATCAAATCGTTGCCGATACAGCACCTGTCGAAGAACCGACAGCCGTGCCAGACGACGACGCTGCACCGACCCGTATTGAAATGGTGGCAAAGGCCACAGAACTTGGCATCAAGTTCAGCAAGCGCACCAGCGACGAAAAGCTGCTGGCCATGATCAACGAAGCACTCAAGGAGGTGTGACATGGGCTACAGCAAGCGCCAGTTCGTCGCAGCCGCATTCGAGGAAATCGGCCTGGCCTCTTACGCCTTCGACCTGCAACCGCAACAGTTCGAGTCTGCCCTGCGCAGGCTCGACGCCATGATGGCATCTTGGAACGCGCTGGGCATTCGCCTGGGCTATCCGCTGCCGTCCAGTCCGCAGTTCAGCGACCTGGATGCCGAGTCCGAGGTGCCCGACAGCGCCAATGAGGCCATCATTACAAACCTGGCGGTCAAGATCGCGCCCGGCTACGGCAAGCAGGTCATGCCGGACACCAAGGCTACGGCCAAGGAAACCTACAACACGCTCCTGTCGCGCGCTGCTGCACCGCTGGAGCAGCAACTGCCTGGCACCATGCCATCCGGCGCTGGAAACAAGCCGTGGCGCGTCTACGACGACCCATTCCTGCGTCCTCCTGTCGATCCGGTCTTGGCCGGGCAGGATGGACCCATCGAGTTCAACTGAAAGGATTGACCCATGCCAACCATCAACCAACTCCCACTGCTTGCCCAGGTCTCTCCTGGCGACCAGGTGCCCGTCTACAGCCCGAACAACGGCGACGCGCGTCGTCTGCCAATCAGTTCGCTGCTGCAGTTCTTCCAGCAGACCTTCGCCAGCCCGACGCTTGCCACCAACGTCTACACGCCTGGCACCGGCTTCAACCTGGCCGTTCCGACGCCTGTGGCCGCACAGCAGTGGATGCTGATCCAGCCTGCTGGAACTCTGGCCGCAGGCACCGTCACGCTTTCGCTGAATACCGGAACGCCTGACGGTACCGAGGTGTTGATCACGACCACGCAGGAAATCACCGCGTTCACGCTTGCTCCGAACGGCGCTGCAAACGTTTATGGCGCACCGACAACGCTTCTGGCAACCGAGTTCTTCCGCATGCGCTTTGTGCAGGCCACGAACTCTTGGTACCGTATCGCTTAATCGAAGGAGAAATTGAAATGATGAACAACCAATTCAGCCAGCGTCTTGGCTCCAATCAAGTTGTGGCACCTGGCGCTGCATCTGCCAGCGTCAACGTCAACCCGACTGACAAGGCAGTGCGGCTAGTCAACACTGGCAGCAATGTCTGCTACGTCCGAATCGGAACTGGCGCGCAAACGGCCACCACTGCAGACATTCCTGTGCGTGGTGCCAGCGAGGTCATCATTCGCAAGCTCGATGGAGCAGACACTGTGGCCTATATCTCTGCTGCAGGCACCACGCTGAACATTGCGACTGGTGAAGGCGGCATCTAATGCCAGCCAAGAAAGACCCGCGTCTGGAGCGCGCAGGCGTCGAAGGCTACAACAAGCCTAAGCGCACGCCTTCGCATCCAACAAAGTCGCACGTTGTGGTGGCCAAAGATGGCGACCAGGTCAAAACCATCCGGTTTGGCCAGCAAGGTGTGTCCGGGTCTCCGAAGCGCGAAGGCGAATCCAAAGCGGACAAAGCCCGGCGCGAATCATTCAAGGCCAGGCACGCTGAGAACATCGCCAAGGGCAAGATGAGCGCAGCGTATTGGTCAAATCGCGTGAAGTGGTGACCTGAATGCAGATTCCAATCCTCAACGGCATCTACACGGACAACGGTCCGGACATTCTCACGTCCTATCCGGTCAACCTTGTGCCGGTGCCGAAGAAGTCTGGCATCAGCAATGGGTTCTTGCGGCCAGGTGACGGCCTGGTGGCCAACGGCGCTGGCCCAGGCATCGACCGTGGCGGCATCAATTGGAACGGCACCTGCTACCGCGTCATGGGCACCAAGCTCGTGACCGTGGCCAGCGACGGCGCTGTGACCGTGCTTGGCGATGTTGGCGGCCCGGTCAACACGCTGGTGACGTTCGACTACAGTTTCGACCGCCTTGCCATCGCGTCCGGTGGGCGTCTGTACTACTGGAACGGCGCACTCACGCAAGTGACCGATCCGGACATTGGCACCGTGCTCGATGTGGTCTGGGTGGACGGCTACTTCATGACCACCGATGGCACCAGCCTGGTGGTGACAGAACTGACCGACCCGACACAGGTCAATCCGCTGAAGTACGGGTCTAGCGAGGTCGACCCAGACCCGGTGGTGGCACTGCTCAAGCTGCGCAACGAAATCTATGCGCTGAACCGCAACACCATCGAGGTGTTCGACAACGTTGGAGGCGACTTCTTCCCGTTTCAGCGCATCGACGGTGCCCAGATTCAGAAGGGCGTCATTGGCACCTTCGGATGCTGCGTCTACTTGGAAACGGTGGCATTCCTTGGCAGCGGTCGCAACGAGCAGCCTGGCATCTATCTTGGCGCGAACGCATCTGCGCAAAAGATCAGCACGCAGGAAATCGATATTCTGTTGCTGAACTACACCGAGGCGCAACTGGCCACGGTAAAGCTGGAGGCGCGCAACGACAAGAACCACCAGCACCTGTATGTGCACCTTCCGGACCGCACAGTCGTCTATGACGCAGCGGCCAGCGAGGCGCTGGGTGAGCAGGTCTGGTTCACGCTGACCACCAGTCAGGTTGGTTTCAGCCAGTACCGTGCGCGCAATTTGGTGTGGGCCTACGACAAGTGGTTGGTTGGAGATCCGCAGTCCAGCACCATCGGATACATGGTGCAGGACATTGGCAGCCATTGGGGACAGATCGTGCGCTGGGAGTTCGGCACGCTCATTGCCTACAAAGAAGGCAACGGCGCGATCTTCAACGAACTGGAGTTGGTCGCACTGACAGGCCGAGTGGCGCTTGGCACTGACCCGATCATCAGCACCAGCTACTCGGTGGATGGCCTTGCATGGAGTCAGGACCGGCCCATTCGTGTTGGCACTACAGGAAGCACCAAGAAGCGCCTGGCCTGGTTCCAGCAGGGCCACATGCTGAACTGGCGCATCCAGCGCTTCCGTGGTGACACGCAGGCACATCTGTCATTCGCCAGGCTTGAGGCACAAATAGAGGCGCTTGCGTACTGACCATGGCCACGCGAAAACTCAACCTTACCCGCGACCAGCTTGCAACGTTCCTGAAGAACCACGAGCAGATAAAACAGTTCGAGCAACTGTTTGCAGTTGCTGATGCAATTGCGCCTGATGTTGTCAACGAGGTCAGAATTGAGGCAGGTACGGCGCAGGCAACAGCAAATGATGCGCTTTCTCAGATCATCCAATTAGCTCAAGACGCAGCAATCAACAGCAGCTCGGCTGATCAAAAAGCTGTGCAGGCTTTGGACACGCTTGGCCGCATAGCAAACGCACTGGAAATGCTGTCCACGGCTCCTGTCATCCAGAACAACAATTCTGTGGTGACGGATTACATCGATCTGCCTGAGAACGGTCCTCACGTGACACAGGCCAGGCGCGTGCAGTGGAACCGCGACGATGGGACGATGGACGTCGGGCTGTACGGTGGAAGTGTGCTGCAGGTTGGCCAAGAGACGATGTTCTATTCAAAGAACACCAGCGGCTCATTGATTCCAAACGGTACACCAGTGATGTTCACTGGAACTGTCGGAGCATCAGGAAAGCTCACGTTTGGATTAGCTGTCGCAGATGGTTCTGTTCCTGCAGACTACATGATGGGCGTGACAACCCAGGACATTGATGACAACGCTTTTGGCTACGTGACCATCTTTGGACTGGTGCGTGGATTCAATACAACTGGAACGCCTTATGGCGAGGTCTGGGCAGATGGCGATCTGCTGTATTTCGGAACATCTGCTCCTGGAACTTGGACAAAGGTGCAACCAATTGCACCAAGTATCGATGTTCCTGTGGCCGTTGTCGTGAATGCTGGTTCTGGAGGCTCCGGGTCAATCTTCGTTCGAATGACTGTGGCCGAATCTCTTGTTCGATTGCAGGACGTCTACATCAGCGGTTTGGCCAATTATGATCTTCTTCAATATGACAGTGTTCAGCAGCGCTGGGAGAATGTTCCAGAGTCAACACTGTCCGTTGGCACGGCAGCAAATCTTGCTGGTGGTGCAGCAGGTTCTGTCCCATATCAGACTGCACCAGGAACAACAACATTTCGAGGAATCGGAACTGCTGGGCAAGTATTCAGAGTCAATGTCGGTGCAACAGCGCCTGAGTGGGTGTCTCCTGCAGCGTTGACAAAAGTCGATGACACAAACGTCACGCTCACACTGGGAGGAAATCCAACAACGGCCCTTCTTGGTTCGGCTTCGCTTACGCTTGGATGGACAGGCCAGCTTTCTGCTGCGCGAGGTGGAACAGGGTTTGGAACGTATGCTGTCGGCGACATTCTGTACGCCAACACAACGACAACGCTTGCGAAGCTCGCTGATGTTGCGACTGGTAACGCGCTGATCTCTGGTGGAGTTGGCATTGCTCCTTCTTGGGGGAAGGTTGGACTGACAACGCATGTCTCTGGAACACTTGGCGTCGGGAACGGCGGGACTGGGACATCTACGACACTTACCACCGGGTCAGTAATATTCGCTGGCGCATCTGGTATTTACAGCCAAGACAATACCAACTTTTTCTGGGACGACACAAATAACAGGCTTGGAATTGGAACTGCAACGCCAGCATGTTCGGCCGATGTTGTTGGCGGCATTCAAACAAGTCGAACAGGTGTGACATCACCTGCCGCAACAGACGGAAACATATTCAGCGGTACTTATACCCCAACGCAGGTAAGCACAAACACAAACGTCAGCTCGGTATCGTTTGTTTCTTGCCATTACATGCGCGTTGGAAGTGTTGTAACAGTAGGCGGTCAGATTACAATTACCGCAGTTACGGCGGCAGCGGATACACTTGTTCGCATGTCACTGCCGATTGGTAGTAGTTTTGCTAACTCAAGAGAGTTGGGTGGTGTCGGATCATCGTTTTCATCGCCATTTGCAGCAAACAATCTTGCATTTGTAGCTGACACAACCAATGCTTGCGTTCAAATTCGATTAAGGCCAAGTGTCAACACTGCCTTAATTTACAACTTCTCATTCACTTACCGAATCGTGTAAGTAGCAACAGAAAGGAAAGAAAATGACAGTCACAGTTAACGTGTTGATACCTGCGAAGCAGGCAGAAAACGTACAAACCACACAGTACATTGCAACAAATTGTCGGACTGTCATTGACAAGTTCACGGCCACCAACACAAGCGCAGGCAACGTGACCATCAGCGTTAATCTTGTCACAAGCACTGGATCTGCAGGAGTTGACAACTTGGTGGTGGACACGCGCGCCATCGCACCGGATGAGACATACACTTTCCCGGAGTTGGTCGGACAGGTTCTTGAACCAGGCGGCTTCATTTCAACCATCGCCAGCGCTGCCACATCGCTGACAATTCGTGCCAGCGGCCGCGAGATCACTTAAGGAGAACCACATGGACATGCCCAAGATCATGATGGCTGGCTTCACCGGCCTGCCTGAAGCCGAGCCGTTCATCACGGCTGCCGAGAACAAGAAGAACACCCAAGTGGTGATTGACGACTGGATGCTCGGCCCTGAAAACCCGTCCAACGAACCTGGCGCGAACAAGCCGTACTGGATGAAGCTGGCCAAGGCCATGCAGGTGGACGAGAAAGAGGCGCGTCGTCGTCGGTGCTCGAACTGCGAGTATTTTGAGGCGACACCACTGATGCAAGCAAAGATGGATCGCATCCCATGGAATCAATGGGATGTGAATGCTGGCTACAGGGGTTATTGCCACAAATTCGACTTCATTTGCCATGACATGAGGTCATGCCAGGCGTGGGAGGAACGCGAATATGAAGAAGATTAAATGGTGCAGCCAGCATGCAACTCGCGCTTTGCTTTGACGTAGGCCGCATGAGCATCCTCGGCAGTTTCAAAAACTCCGAGGTATGTTCGTTTGCCGCTGTGCGTGATCGCGGCTACAAACCTGTTATTGCGATGCTTGACGACGCCAAGCAGCCCGGTCGTGCTTGTGCGCTTGGACTGCCGCTTGTTCTCGGTGTTGGCTTGCCTGCTTACCTGGCGAAGATTTGCAAAGGCGTTGTTGGCTTTGTTGCCGTCGATGTGGTCAATCTCTTGCGTCGGCCATTCGCCGGTCATGTACAGCCATGCAAAGCGGTGAGCCATGGCGCGTCTGCCGTCAAACATGACGTAGACGTATCCATCTTGACGCAGCGACCCAGCAGGCATGCCAGCCTTTTTGCGTCGGTCGTACTGCAGGTGTGTGAATTGACCAGTTTTTTGGCAGTAATGTGCAAGCTCGCGCAGTCGGTCTTGTGTGATCATGTCGCACCTCATCAGAGTGGAAAGTCATCGAAAGATGCAGCAAGCGGTGATGAGTCGCCTGTCCCCCGTCGGGTAAGCTGCCGTTCCATTTTGCCATGCCTGCTTGCAAAAGCAAGCAAATGTGTTAAAATAGAGGCGCTGAGTCGTCCGGGCCACCAGCAGCTCATTCCCGCAAAGGAGTCATGATGCTGGCAGTCACAGAGGGAATCACACAGGAGCACCTGCAAGAGGTTTACTCCGATTCCTACATTGCCCGTGTCGCACATGACACCAGGCCGTTTGCGCCCATTGACCATCCAAACGTCACCTATCTGTCTGCATGGATTGGCGGCAAGTTTGCAGGCGCTTTCATGGCCATCAAGCAGTCTGCGCTTGAACTCGAACTTCATGCGCTGCTGAAAAAATCGTCCGTCATCTACTCCCGTGAGTTGGGGCACGAGTTCCTGCTTTGGGCCTTTTCGCATCCGATCCGACGCGTCACTGCATACATCATTGAGGGGCTTGAGGGCGCAAGAAACTATTGCCTCAAGTTGGGGTTTGTGGAAGAAGGCCGCAGGCGCAAAGCCTGCACGCAAAACGGCGTGGCCAAGGACGTTTACATTCTCGGCATGCTCCGAGAAGAATGGAGGACAAGATGAGTTTTGTTGGTGATTTGATTGGCGATGTTTTTGGCGGCATCACTGGAGCGAGTCAACAGGCAGACGCAGCAAGCCAAGCAGCAAGCACGCAGGCAGCAGCATCAGCCGCGGGTATAGCAGAACAACGGCGCCAGTTCGACAAATTGGTCGAGATCATGGCCCCGTATGTCACGGCAGGCACTGGCGCACTTGGAGCGCAGCAGGCACTTGTTGGCCTTGGTGGTCCAAAAGCGCAGCAAGCTGCAATCTCTGGTATTGAGCAATCTCCAATCTTCCAGGCTCTTTCGCGTCAAGGTGAAGAAGCGCTGCTGCAACGTGCATCTGCCACAGGTGGTTTGCGCGGAGGCAACATTCAAGCCGCTTTGGCTCAATTCAGACCGCAGATGCTGCAGCAGATGATTGAGCAGCAATACAGCCAGCTTGGTGGGCTTTCGTCCTTGGGCCAGGCGTCGGCTGCTGGACAAGCTGCGCAAGGCATGCAGTCTGCAAGCAATATCGCAAACCTTCTGGCAAACCAAGGCCAAGCAATTGCTGGCGGCCAAATGGCTCGCGGCGGCGTTGCTCGTCAAACGTTTGGCGACATTCTTGGTGCCGCAAAAGTTTTCGCTGCATTCTGAGGATCATCTATGGCAATCAATCCACTGCTGCCCCCCGTCAACTACATGGCGATGTTGCCTCAGCCAAACATAGGGCAGGCTTTCTCTGAACTCGGTGACATTCTGGCAAATCGCAAGGTCAGAGAGCAGGCTGAAATTGATCGGCAAAAGGCAGAAGAGGCCCGCATTCAGTACGCCAAGGACCTACAGGCCACCCTCGACAACCCGACGCCTGAAGCATTTGGTGCTTTAACGGCGAAATATCCTGGTCAACGCGAGGCATTCAAGCAATCGTGGGACATGATGAAAGAGGGGCAGAAGGAGAAGGAATTTTTGTCCGGCGTTCAAGCGTTCGGTGCCATTAATGCAGGATCGCCGCAAGTGGCTGCAAAGCTATTGGACGAGAGTATTGCAGCCAAAGAAAATAGTGGTCAGGATGCCTCTAGGCTCAAGCTCATGCGCTCGGCATTAGACCAAAACCCGCAAGCGGTTGCCGGACAACTCGGGTTGGTGTTGTCGTCCATTGATCCTGAGAAGTGGTCAAAAATGACAACCGAACTGCGTGCGGCTCAAAAAGCACCTCATGAACTAAAAGAGGCAACTGCTGCTGCTGCCATCAAAGAAGCCCAGGCCAAGTTCGCGCCTGAGAAGTTCGGTTTGGAGATCGACCTCACTAAGTCGCAGATCGATCAGGCCAAGGCGGCTCGGCGTGCACAGGATGCTGCTGCTGCCAAGTCCGGCGCAGAGGCTGCGCGTGCGCGTGCCGAGGCCGACAAGATGGCCGCTGGTATCATCCCGGTGGAGAAGAGACCCGAGGCCGAGGGCAAGTTCCGCAAGGAGTACAGCGACCAGACCAAGGGCTACCAGGAAGTCAAGTCGGCCTACGGACGCGTGCTGGCCTCCGAGGACAGCGCTGTGGGCGACCTGTCGCTGATCTTCGGCTACATGAAGATGCTTGACCCCGGCTCTGTAGTGCGCGAGGGCGAATTTGCCACGGCGCAGAACGCAGCCGGTGTGCCAGAGCGAATCCAGAACATCTACAACAAGGTGGTCAGCGGTGAGCGCCTTTCGCCTTCGCAGCGCACCTCGTTCAAAGGCCAGGCTGGCAAGCTGTACTCCACAGCCCAGACCCAAGAGGCCACGGTGCGCAAGGGCATTGAGCGCATCGCCAAGGGCTACGGCTTGAACACTGGCAACATCTTCTACACGCCGACTGAGGAAGCCCCGCAGCCACCGGCAGCACCGGCAAAGCCTGGCGCGCCTGTGTCGGTGACGGCTCCAAACGGCCAGGTTCTAACGTTCCCATCGCAGCAGGCGGCTGACGCCTTCAAGAAAGCAGCAGGAATCCGCTGATGGCAACCGACTACGAAGCACTCGCACGACAGTTCGGCGGCACCGCTGCAGGACCGGCTCCTGCTGCTGCACCGGCTGCGGCAGCACCTGTTTCTGCTCCGGCAGCAGCGCCTGTCGATTACGCGGCCATGGCCAGCCAGTTCGGCGGACAGACTGCACCTGTAGAACCTCCAAAAATGGGGTTCTTCGAATCATTGGGTGAGATGGTCACCGGGTCGCGTCGTGCGACCACAGAGACACAGACGCTGCCCGAGTGGACATCGATGCCTGAACTCAACCAGATGAGCGTGGCGTCCATCAAGACGGCGCTTGGCACGCTGCTGTCCAACCCGCAGGAGACGGTCCAGATTCTGCAGGCAAACTTCCCTGGCGCGCAGGTTCGCCAAGACGCCAAGGGCAACTTCATCATCCGGTCCTCCGTTGACCAGCGCGAGTACGCCATCCCGCCTGGCCTGTCCGTGGGCGACATTCCCCGCGTCATCGGCGGCCTGCTGGCTTTCACCCCGGCAGGGCGTGCCACCACCATTCCTGGTGCCGTGGCCGCTGGCGCTGGCACTCAGGCTGTGATCGAGGCCACCCAGGCAGGCACTGGTGGGAAATTCGACACTGGCGAAGTGGTCACTGCTGGCGCTGCCGGTGGGGCTGGACAAGTGGTGCAGCGCACCGTTATTCCAGCAGTTGCTAAAACAGTCCGACGCGCCACTGGCCGTGGCCCTGCGCCAACAGCACCGGCAGCAGCAGCCACGGCGACGCGTCCTGCGGCCCCTGGCGCGCGAGTTGAGCCGGTGCTTGCGCCGGTGCCTGCCCAGCCTGCTGCGGCGGCTCCTGCGGCCGCGCAGGCCGTCCCTGAGCAGCCCATCATCCAAGCGGCTGCGCAGGCGGTGCCAGAGCAGCCTGCCGTCCAGGCCACCACCGAAGCCTTCGAGGAAGTTGGCGACTTGGTGCGCAAGGCATCCGGAAAAGGACCAGGCTCTGCCGCTGCCCAGGCTCGGCTGGCAGATTTGGCCCAAGTCAACCCGGAAGCGCGTGCTGCTGCCGAGCGTCTGAACATGGACTTGCCGTTTGACGTTTTCAGCGACAACCCGCAGGTCCGCGCTGCCGTGGGCCTGACCCGTTCAGTGGCTGGCGGCGAGGCCGAGGCGGCCTGGGTGAACACGGTGCGCAACGCCATCACCAAGGCTGACGATGTGGTGCAGCAGTTCGACGCTGCCTTCATCGAAGGCCGTCCGGCCCCTGGCGCGACCT
>Ga0208644_1000877_pt1 | contig 26697 bp, 41 predicted proteins | sample VirMetDEL_Nov_18_FD_184517 | JGI IMG/M metagenome (GOLD analysis project Ga0208644, IMG submission 184517) | Aqueous microbial communities from the Delaware River and Bay under freshwater to marine salinity gradient to study organic matter... | ecosystem: Environmental > Aquatic > Marine >...
CTCTTGTTCCTCATAAAAATCATCATATAAATCTAACTCCTCTTGAATAGCTGCCTCTAATTGAGCATCTAATTTAGCCTGATAATCTTTTTTGATTTGCAGTTTCTTTTTCTCATGTTCATCTAATAAAAGCTCTGATAATTCCTGCTGTTGTTTCTCTGCCTCTAATAGATCCTTATTAGCCTCCTCTCTGAACTTTAGCACCTCGTCAGAGTTTTTCCCATAAAAATCAATTAAAGCCTCCTCCTGTTTTTCTAATAAATCAATATATGCAGAAAACTCCTTTTCCCTCTGCTCTGTAACTGCTTTAGCTCTAAGCTCCTCTAATCTTAGTAATCTTTCCTGCTCATCTTTTATACCCTCTGCTCTGAGTTTAGCTATCTGATCCTGTACTGATACTATAGCATCTATTCTCTGCTGTATAGATTGCTGTAATTTAGCTTGTAATTGTAGCAGCTTGTTCTGTCTCTCTAATGCTGCTGCTTTTCTTTTCTCTGCTCTTTTCTGTGATGCCTCAAAATCTTTTTGCCTTTGTTGGAATTTCTTTTGAGCCTCTATAGTAGCATCAAATGCCTCATTGAATGCCTGAGTAACAGATCCCTGATCATCATTAATAGCAGCTATTTCCTCTCTTAATCTTTTAATATTTGCACTTATCTCCTCATTAGATTTATCACTAAATGGATTAGCATATTGTATCTTTTGGAATACTATCTCTGCTTGTTTGCCAAATATCTGTAATTTACCTCCTACATTCTTAGCAAATTGAGTAGCACCTGCTGCCACACCTGCAAAAAAAGCAGGTAATTTAGCTAATAATTCAGCTATTTTAACTAAAGTAGGAGCAAAAGCCTCTAATAATACACCCCCTGCACTTGTAAAGCTCTCTCCAACTTTGGAGAATGCACCGGATACACTTGCAATAGCAGGAGAGAATTCTTTGGTTTTATCTATAGTACTTTGAATAGCAGAGCCTATTCTCCTAATGCCACCTATCAAATTCCTACCTAAAAATACACCTATTGCAACTTTGCCCAATTTACCCAATGCAGAGGAGTAATTGCCTACATTCCTACGAGTATCTCCTGTTTGTTTTTCTAATTTTTTTAGTGCATTAGTTAATGCTAATTTTTGTTTTACCAATGCCTTACCCTCTGCACTATTTTTAAGCTCCTCCTTACTTAGTTTTTTCCATTGCAGAGTAGTAAGTGATAACTGCGCTCTAAGTTTTTCTATCTGTCCGGATTCTTTGCTCCTAAGTATAGCAGTCTGTTTAGCTATCTGCACCCTTTCCCTATCTGCTATCTTTTGCTTTTCTCTTTGGATTAGCTCCTCATCAGTAAGATCATTGAGCTTTTTCTTTGCACTTGCAGCCTTTTTCTCCTCTACATCTAATGCTTTTTTTGCTTTTATCAGCTCATTAACAGATTGAGTAGCTGCCTGGATAGCTTTCTCATCATTAGGATTGACTATATCTAAATCCTTTTGTGCCTGTGTAGCAAGATCTGCTAATTCTTTTTTTAGCTTATCTATATTGGTAAAGATGACCTCAAACGTGTCATCCTTACCTATTAAATCCTCATAGCTTATTACACTATCTGCCATTATTCTTATTTTTTATATAATCTATTAGAGTATAAAATCTAAATGTAGTGATGTTCTCTAAATCCTCAGTAGTTTGATCCTTGACTGCCAACATGAATTCCTCAAAATTTAACTCAATCGTTTTTTCCTGATTGTTTTTATAATTCAGATTCCAATGATTAGGATTAATCTGCCGGAGTAATTCATTAGTAGCTTGACTTAATTCATCATTAGCATTAGCTTTCTCTAATATTACGTTTAATTCTGCTTTTAGTTTGTTAATTAAAGCTTGATTATATATAATGTTCTTACCCTCGAACTGAACAGGAAAAAAGATCTTTAGCTCCTGCTCTACTTTTTTTTTATCTGATCGGCAGTATCATGTATCTCTGCCTTAGTTAGTCCTAACCTTTGTAGAACATCTAATGTATTTTTTAGGCTATCAGAGGTAACATTTTCACTCTTTACGCCATTAATACTCTTAACCATTGCAGCAAGTGCCAATCCTTTAGGATCTATCTCATTCTGGGCATAGCTATAAGCCATCTGAGCATTAGTAAGCTCTTTCATGGCCTTATCATTTTCCTGTGCTGCAATAAACTGCATAGCTCTGCCTATCCTTTTCATAATATCAGATACACTATTTCCTACCTCTCTATCTCTCATCATCTCCTTATTAAATTTCATGTAGTTTCTATGAGGCATCTCCTCTATAGAATCATAAAACTCAACCTCTACCTTTTTTTTGAATAGTCTGATCATCTCTTTAGTATATTAGATAGTGCAGGACACATAAAATAGTACAATATTGCTGTATTATCTCCACTAAAATAATAAAAATTCAAAGCAAAAACTAAAGATACATGAGATTCTATGCAAAATTCACAATTAGTAAGCTCATCTATAAAGGCATTAGGCAGCAAATTATACAGCTTTGTAGGTAGATTGAGCCTGTATATCAGCAATATTGCCCAATAATACACTAAAAAATATGATATAAAGTTATACATCCTGCTCTATTTGTGACCATTCCGGAGTAGCCATAACCTCCAGGATAGCATGATGAGAATATTCTGTATAAGCTGATAAAAATGGATAGCTATTATGATCATCATCATGCAATTTTATGACCATTAGAGAGCCATCTAAAGATAATCTCTGAGTATTTAACTCTCCTACTGATACATTAATAATCTCATCCATATTAGGATCATCAGCATCTACTATAAAATATCTATTATGTGCCATGTTTAATTATTTATGGTGCAGGGCAATCGTCTACTAAATCAATCTCCTCCATATTTACAGATGTAAGGCCTGCTGTTACTCCTGAACCATCAGCTACATCAAATCTTAATCCATTCCATACTGCTGCTGCCATATCATAGTCAGCTATCAGATCAGTAGGATGAGGAGGAGATGGATTATAAGTATTAGCATTCCATAGAGCATTAACATTACCTGCAGATAATACTCTATTAGTCCACATTCTTACGCTCCTTAATGCACCATCAGCATAAATACTTGAGTATCTCATTAATTCAAGAAATGTAGATGCATTTAGCATTGATCCTGTATTAATATTATTTGCACCTGTATTGAGTTTTATTTGTTGTACATCATTAATATATATCTCTAAGCCTGATTGTAATCCTGTACCATCTGATGTCACTACAATATGATGCCATGAGCCGAATACCATAGTTGAATCAGCTTGTACTATTGTATTTGTTCCTCCTGTTCCATTAAGTTCAAATTGAACTCTACCACCAGACAAAGCTCTGCTAATTATTATTCCATTTGGACTCCTTGTTTTGAATATATACGCATAAGTGCTACTTTGTGAATCTATTTTAACCCACATCTCTATACTAAATGGTGTACTCCATTCTATATTAAGTGCTGCCTCTGTTCCTGTTAATAAACGCTCATTAACACCATCAAAATCCAATGATTTGCAGGCCACTAATGGAGGGATCTCAGGAACAGGACACGCCTCAGGTAGTACTATAGAGCAGTTTACTCTAAAGTGAGTAAATGGAGCTTTCTCCACCTGGCTCTCATCCTGTATATTAAACTCAGTAAAGACATTCTCAAGCAAATACTCTATGCTCTGTATAGTCAGCTTATAGCTCTTACCTAATAGCTGTCTACTTAATACATTCCTTACCTGTGCTATTAATGTCTGCTGATAGATTTCTGTACTTAATAAAGTACTTTGGATCAGCTCCATATTGCAGGAGAATATAATGCCTACCTGATAATTAAGATAGCCATACATCCCTGTTTGAAACTCTGTAATAGTCTCTCTGCTGACAAAAAAGAAACAGCTACCTCCCTTATCATTATCAGGAGTAACATTTAAGTATCTTTGGCTGTTATTTTGAGTGCCTAAGTAGATCTCTGGGAAAAATAATATACCACCATTCCGGGCATCCCTATTCTTATATGCTCTACCATATCCATTAGATAACCATGATAGCTGATTGTTTAACTCATCTAAAATATCTATAATGGCTGCATCTATCTCTACAGGATTAGTAGCTACAGGTATATTAGGATCTTGCAATAATATCATCAAAATTACGTTTTATTGTTGGTAGTGTATACTCATCTATAAAGCTCTGCCAATTATCAGCAGTTAATCCTAATATATCAGCATACTTATTGATCAGATAGATAGAATAAGATATGATAGTCCTAATAATCATGGCATTACCTCCGGCTATTATCTCCAGGCTATTATAGAAATCTCCTGTATCTCTCAAAGTTACCCTATCTGTAGGCTGTCCTTTTCTGCCTTTTATTATGCGAGTAGATAGAGCATAAGATGGTTTAATTTCATCTCCTTTATTGGTAGTACCTAAGTATAGCTGTTCTACTTGTAGCTGTTTTACTACTTGCTCATTAGCCTTTATACTCTGCTGTATAGATACATTAATACTATCCTGCAATTGCCTGATAGTATTGTTGAAATTGTTTAATATGGTAAAATCTACAGCCATTAAACAGCTCCGTAGGATGCACCTTTACGAGCGCATGGTACACAAATATTGTTAATATTGCCCTGATCTAAGTTAGTGGCTTGTATTGCCCTATCTGCCTGCTGCCAAAATGGAACTTGTCTTGTATCAGCATCTCCCTCTAAATCTCTTACTATATTGATTTGTACATTCTGCTCTACATGTGAAATCTGACTGCTCGCTTTCATCATCTCTAATACTTTTAAAGCTACATATTTGCCTATGGCATTAGTCATAATTAGCTTGTTATCAATCCAGAACTGAGTAAGATTACAATTTATAGAGATGTTAAAATTAAATCCATAGTTATTGTCATAGGTATAGACCATATCATCAGTATCCCACATCGTACCTACAGCAGGAACTTTAGTAGCAGGAATATAGAAAGGAGACATATTGATGTACTTTGCTATGCTTGTATATTTAGCAGATCTTACCCCTCCATCACATGTACGACAATAGCCATTTTTCCAATTAAGATTATCATATTGGATAGCTTGCCCTGAGAGATCATCTTGATAGTATCCTAAGTACCATACTCCTCCCTCATTATTTGAGCCATCAGAGTAATCTAAAGTAATCTGCTCTGCTAACCATGTAAAGCTATTGGATGAGGTAGAGGTAAATGTATATGTAGATACTACCTGCTCCTGTAAGCTGTTGTATAAATATAGAGTTAATCCTGCCTCTGGAGCAGTTAAGTATAATCCTATTCTATTGATAATAGCTCTAAGGCCTATAGCATTCTCATTCAAAGCAAATTCAATACCTACAAATCTGCTCTCATTTATAACAGGCTTATTTTTTAGCACATTGTCATATATGAGCTTATTGTTTGCAAGATCCTTACCGGCATTATTCAGCTTTTTATAGGCTGTCATTTTCTCGAGCATCTGATTGATAGCAGAGCTTTCTATGTCATCCAAAAAAGTTTCTAAGCCATAATCAGTAGGTAGTAATGCCTGAATATAATCTAATCTAAGCATAGGATGATAATCCTGGTAATACTGCCCTGATTCAGTAGCAGTCAATGAGGCAGGTAGAACAGGAATATCTGTAGTATTCCAATGATCTTTCCATCCTATTACTTTTTTTAGCTCAGCTATTACTCTATTATCAAACATACATTAAGATTTAAGGAAAAAAAGAGAGCAGGAAAACCCTGCCCTCTAAAAGTACAATTATGGTAGATAATCAATCTTTTTGATACCTCCGTTTGTTCCTGTGTTGTAAGGAGTTAGGATGGCAACATTGATACCCATCTGATAAGATTTAACCAATGAGTTAGTATCCTCAGCGTTACCTGTGATAGCAGATACATCAGCACACTCATCCTTAACCATTAGCTCCATAGGTACACCTAATAGCTCAGACTGCTCAACTGACCATCTGATACCCTCGCTCATGCTTACTCTGTTAGCAGCAGCATCAGGAGATACTTTAGCAACCATACCCAAAGATCCTACAGGCATTGCATAAGCAGTAGATACAGCTGCAGCAGATGTAGCGATAGTGTTTGAGTATTGGAATTGATAGCCATTGAATTGAAATGCAGTGTTTGTAGAGTTACCTGCACCCTGATTAACATACTGATTAACAAAAGATGCATACTGAGCATCTCCAATTACATCCAATCCGTTTCTGCTGAAATCATCAGCTTGCATGATAGATTTAAGATCATTCAAGAAAAAGTCCTGATCTCCTGCAGCAACTTGTAGAGCATCAGCCAAAAGAGGATATTTAGCAGCAGCACCAACAAAAGCAGAATTGTAGGTAGTAGCAACAGCACCATCTACAGCAGCTAAAAGTTGAGCCTCTAAAAAGTTAGCTAATCCCTCCTCAGCATCTGAGAATTGTCTCATGAAATCCTGAGCCTCAGTAACAATATCAGACTGATCTGTTAGTCTTGGGATAATTCTGAAACCGGTATGAGCTTTCACAAATGTTACATTAACAAGAGCAGCAGTAGCATCTTTAGTAGGAAATGCACATGTCATAGTACCTACAGATGCAGCAGTTACATTCTTAGAAAATACAGGGATTTGAGTAGCAGGAGCTCCCCATGAGTTAGCAATTACTGACTGGTTAGTACCTGATAATAGAGTACCTGTACCATTCAAAGCCATATTAATAAATCCGTATTCCTGTTGTCTTAATTCCTGTCTATCTAACTGCGATGGATAGACACCTTGAGCGTTTTGTCTTTTTAAATTTACGATTGACATTTTAATAAAATATTTTTATCAGAACTCTCTGAGAGTTTTTACATTATATCTCTCAAATGCATCCCAATATAATTTGTTATATTCCTCGCCTTTTGGAATCCCTTTCCTTACGGCTATTTTGTCAAATTCCTGTAGGAATTGCTCCTGAGTTTTAAATGAATCCTCAGACATTACTACCTGTGAATTGACAATATCTCCTCCTTTTGTGGGTTCGTTCCCTGCATTCCCACCTGGATTAGATTGAGCAATAATAGATCCTAATTCCTGTTTTAGAATAAATGATAAATCTGCATTCAGAATTCCGTCCTTATAAGGAGTGCCATCGGATTTCATCCATACAATTTTACCATCCTCCTCAACTGAGTTAGCTATTAACTGCTGTGTTTTTAATGTGATTACATCTTTAATCAAACCCTCATCTAATGATTTATTAAATTCAAAGCTATTGATTACAGAGTTAATCTCATTACTTTTATTCAAAGAGCTTAGTTTATTTTTTAAGGCATTAAGCTCACTATCTCTGCTTTCAATCTCTCTTTTAGCATCAATAGTAAATTGCTCCTTTTCTTTTTTATGCCTCTTTTTAAGCTCCTCGATTTTATTTAACGTTTCTGAGTTATCTGTGTTACTTTTTAAAGCATTTATTTGTTCAGACATCTCTTTATTTTGATTAGCTATCATAGCTGCCCATTCAGATGTCTTAACTCCCTGAGGCTTTTCAAGGCCTGCACCTATCAGAGCCTGATCCACAAAATCATAAATCTTTTTATGCTCATGGCCTACATTCTCCTCAAAGTAATTTTTAGCTATTGTCTCTGCATAGGCTTTACCTGTCTCTGTGCTTTTAACAATATCTAATAATTTTGCCTGAATAGTTTTATCCTCATTTGCTAATGATCTGATACCATCAAAATCTATAGCTGTCTTATTTTCATTCTCCATACGTCTCTATATGATTTAAAAAGTTTTATAATGATTTTTCTACCTGGTCAATAGATAGCTCAAGCTCCTCAGCTATTACATCAGCACTCATGCCATCAGCAGCCATCTCTATGATTTTTTTCTTTACCGGAGGAGTAACCCTTTTAGCTTTTTTAGTCTCACTTGGAGCTACCTCCTCAACCATTTTAAGCTCAGGGTTATGTATCATCACTACTGCATTGTAATTCTGCTGTATTAGTGCTGTTTTCATATCCTCTCTGTAGCTGTAATACTGCTGAGATGAAACGCTAAACTGATGGATCTGTAAGTTAGGAGTAATACCCTCATACTTAATCCTTACACCAATAAAATTAAAGGCAGTTTTGTTATGTTCTGGTATATCTGTGGGAAATTTTGCATTAGGATGCTGCTGAATCAGATTCTGCATCTCCTTGCTGTTGGATAGATTCCCTGCTATCATCTTGTACTTTTTCATCTTGTACGTAATTTAGAAAAGTGTTATAAATAATATCTATTTTTTGCTGAAATGTAAGATCTGAGGCAAATTCTACTAAAGAACCATTCTCTCTCTCAAATTTCTTTACAAATTTACTAAAATTAGCCTTTATATACAAATCCTCCTCACTCATTACGCCCATCTCATACATCTTATAGCACTCTAATATTGAGCTATATGGAGCAGGATTAAGATTGTTCTCTATAATCAGCTTTCTAATTGTATGTGGATCTCCTTTATATTTAGTCTCTACCAATAACTGATAGATCTGATCTATCTCTGATTCGGGCAACCCTGCAACCTTAGCAGATGTAAATAGCTCCTGTATCTGTTTCTCGGTCATCAAAAACCACTCAGTACCATAGTTAGCATGTACAGATACATCTATATCCATGTATAGTTTTATAGCTGTTTTAATTAACCATTTATGAACTCTATTGCATATCCCTGCTAATTTGAGCAAAGGCTTTTTTCTATCCTCCATTAAGCTCCTTACCTGGTCTGCATTAACTGCCTCTTTATTGATGACATCATTAAATCCTGTGACCTGTACCTTAATAAAATTCTCTCTTTGGTTTTGTTTCTCCTGCTCAAATCTTAGATTTTCAGTAGGAGGAGATATGAATCTAAAGTATCCAGATACGTCATTTTCATCATTCTCTATCTTAGGATTGATCTTAATAGCAGTACCTGCCCCTGTGAATTTATTAGCAGAGCATGTAGGACAATCTGTAGGAGTACTCATGTCTCCATTTTCTAAAGGTACAGATACTTTACCATTTATGCAGTACTCATCCTCACAAACAGCAGCAGCATACTCTACTACAGGAAATACACCATAATGTTCAGCATAGTAGCTATACGCATGGAACTGCTGCCACTCACTCATAGATCCTAAGACCTGAGATAATGGAGCATATCTTTTGATGCTATCTTTAGTATTCAGAGAATCATCTACAAACCACCTCGCAGGACAATAACCTAAGTTATGAGGCATCTCAAAGATCAGGCTATACTGCCCATCCCTTTCCATGATTACTCTATAAAACTCATCATCATAGAAAGCAATTTTTTTGTATTCGCCTATCTCATCATGGCCATGTGAATGTCTGAATATGATATACTTAAAATACTTTTTACATGGAGATAGCTTGTAGCCTATCAGCTTATCTAATTCAATAGTAACATAATAAGGAATACCTTTATCATCTTTATCTACTACTACGATAGTCTGAGGCTTACATTTGAATGCTCTCCGGCCTACCATCTCTACATAGCTGCGAGTATCTAAATCAGCCAGGAGCTTATTAGCATTTTCCTCAGCTCTTTTATTAGGATATTGTACAGAAAAATTAGCATTCCTACCATTAAATACCCTCATTAAATCTGAGATCATATCCTCAGATATGGATACAATAGGCAGAGGATAGCTAAAATACTGCATCACTCTCTGATATTTTTCAGGAGATATGCTGTTTTTAATAGCTAATTTAATCTCACTCCATCCCTGCTCACTCTCCAATTCCCTAAAAAAGAGAGGTTCAGACATTACTTTGAGCCTACTTTCGTAGCTCTGCATCTCATAGATCTTATTCTGAGTCTTTTGTTTCCTCAGTAGCTCTATTACTTGGTTTTCGTTTAATAACATTATTATCCCAAATGTATGTCTTTGAATCTAATATCCAATCCTCTCTCCCTTGTTTGGATTGTGCCTGGAGAACAGATTGAGCATGCACCAAAGTTAATTTGATGCTATGCCCTTTCTGATCTTTTAATTTTACAAGTTTTGCCATTCTTAGATAGTTAAGGCATTGAAATCTGCAGGAGTTACTGCATACTTGTACTCATCATAGTCAAAATCTAATTGGAATGTAAGAGTATTATTATCTCTCGTTCCAAATCCTGCATTAGTCATAGATCCTAATACTACGTTTGTACATGGGAATCCTGTGTATAGGTCTCCAGATTTTTTGCCCCAAATCTTACCCTCTTGAGATACAAGATACACCTCTAAGCCATTACCCTCACAGGCCAATGTTCTGATAGCTGCAATCTGCGCACCTGTCAAAGAATCAAAACGAGCAGAGCCATCAGTAGGATTGATACCATTTACCAATGTTTCTCCGTTTAGAGTAGAGTTATCCCCTCCTCCCTGAGTAATAGTAGTACCGGCTGTAAGTGTAGAATCTCCACCGATTAGAGGAGTTTTTACTACTTTAGTGCTATCTACAGCAGCGAATAAAATATTCCATCCTGCTGCATCCTCTGGAGCTTGACCTGTAATAGTAGCAGGCACATTATTAGCAGGAGTAACTATATCCCATACTACCTCTCCTTTTCTCACAAACCAATATCTTTGGATCTGTCCTAAATTCTCAGGACATGTAGACGATGGAATATCAGATAGAGCTGTAGGTAATGGACAGCAATCCAATAAAAAATTACAAATATTAATCATTGTTTTAAAAATTTAATCAATTAAAAAGTATAAGTAGTGATTAATACAGGAACTACAGGAGTACCAGTACTATCACGTGGCAATATCTCAATATCATATCCAAATCCTGTTGGATCACTTGCAAAATCTACCCATAAATGGCTATATATTGCTTTGGTAGATTGACATTGAAAGAAATTGCAAATCACAGGAGATGCTACTACTGCAGGACTCCCTACCTGAGGAGAGATTGCTAATTGCAAATCATATACATCGCATGTAACCGAGTCATCTAATTGTAACTGAGCCTCGTATTCAAATGTGGCACTCCCAACTCTCTGATAGAATATTGGCACAACATTCAACAAAGTAGGAACATCTGACCCACAGCATGTAGCCTGGGCAGGAGGATCAAGGTACTCTCTAATAACGTTTAACGCTGTTCTCTCTGCTAACGTTAAACTACTATAATCTAAATCTAAAGAATATAATTCATTTAAAAACTGATCAAAGCCTGCAGTATCAAAAGGCTGTATCTGCCCTGAGTCTAATGCAGTTTTGACATTGGCAATAGTGAAAGGAGATACTACACTAATCTGTCTCAAGCTCTCTAATAGTAGAGCAGAATAAGATTGTAGACCTGAATCAAATTGTGATGATGTTAATACAAATGCCATAATTTATATTTTAATGTGCGTAAGATACGACATTTTGCCTAATTTTTCTAATACCTTGCTCTCCATATCTGAGCGCATCCCATATATGATTATATTTATCTATAGGTATGTTTTTAGCTCGGCCATCTTTTCTGTCTATAGTCCATACGTATTTTTGCTGTTCTTGTTTCCATTCTGGGTTATTAACTATCTGTAGGATGCCATAGGATTTTAAATTATCTATACCCATCCTTATACTATCTGATCCTTTCTTACAGGGTTTTATTCTATATCCAAAATTCCTAAGCTCCTTGATACTTTTAGGCTCTGCACTATCTGCCATGATTAGATTACCTGTTCTTAGTCCTGGCTTTATTCCTATCTCTTTAAACTTTTGAGCTATATCCGGATTAGTTAATCCTGTCTCATAGCATAGGCATTCAGCAAATAGCTGCCCCTGAGATAATACTACTTTCACGATAGTAGTAGGATCATTAGTAAAGCCAAAATCCACCGAGTAGCACATCCTTTTGATGTTGGTAGTAGGCAGTTTACTAATCCAATTAACATTTGGAAATACAACTCCCTCTACTTTACCTGTAAGACCTAAGCCATATACTCTCCACTTATTAGGATCCTGATCTCTGAGCTTTTCTATCTTAAATTTAATATTAGCCTTTAGAAAAGGATTGTGCGTATAATTAGATATAAACATCTCTACTCGGGCATCTCCGATAAGTTTATCATGTACCCAAAATGGAGCAGTAGGATTATAATCTATATATACCCTTTTAGATGTTCTGATCTGTAGCTGATCGTATATGCTGTAAGGGATGCCATTAGCCTCATTCACAAAAAGATAATCTCTTTTACCACTCTTTGCATCCTGCTCATTATCAAAGCTCTTAAACTCCATTATACTCCCATTGTGAAAGGAATAGATTCTATCAGTTTTATTAACTGATTTTATCATAGACCTAAAGAACTCTGATGATGCTATTATATTGTCAAAATCCCTTATAGCTCCTGCTTTTAGGTTAGGTATATCCTGGCCTACTATGGTAATGATTTGATTAGGAGATTCAGCAGCTTTACAGGCCAATACCTGCAGGATGCTATAAGTTTTTCCAGATGATGTACCTCCCTGATTAACTATAATCTGCTTATCAGCTTTATAATTCCATTCAAAGATAGGAGATATAGGAAAAGGATTATTCATTAAGTAGCTCTGTCTCTGATTTGATAGGTAGTACATTAGTAGGAGTAAAGCTAACACTAATAAGATTAGTATGCAGGTCTGCATCCATCTCTATTTTCTGCTGCTTAGGCATTACAAACTCTAATGCCCTGAGATATCCGTTAATCTTATCCTTATCAGATAGATCCGGAGAGTCTAATAGCTCAAAGAAAATGCCTAATCTCTCTATCAATCCCTTTTTTAACTCAGCTTTGAACTCAGATATATCCTTATTTTTACTGCCTTTAGGCCTACCTGTATTGCCTGTTACAAATCTACCTTTGTTATCTCTCATATTCCGTAGTTTTCCCTTAATTAACGGATTAGTAATTTCTCTCTAAGATCTAAAAAATCTCTATGCAGATTCATCCTCTCTAAGATTAGATAGAACTCCCCTGCTTTATATTTTAACGGATAATAATAGTTAAAAGTTTTACATTCTAATTCAAGCCATGCGTCTATAGATTGAATGTAATCCTCCAGGCTATTGATCTGCTCAATCAATAGGTAGTCAATCATCTCCTCAGTAAAGTAGGCTATATCATCAAAATATATCTGATGGTCTTTACTTACTTTCTTATACCATTTGTATCCTAATGCTTTTCTGAGCTTATGGGATAACTGATAGGCTTTTATGATAAATCTATCTTTTGGATTCATTTATTTTTAGATATTTTTCCATCACAATTCCAAAGCATACGAGCAAAGTCATTAGGAGTAGCACCTTTCTGAGTAGTTTTAATTCCGGCAGATCTTGCACAATAGGAATCTCCTCTATCTGTACCTGTCCCAACTTTAAAACCCTTAGCTCCAAATTGAACAACGCCACTACCTCCATCTATAGGAGTAGCTTTATATTTTTTCCCTTTAGCAGTACCTGCAGAGATCTTATACTTTTTGCCTTTCATGGTAACTACTGCACCTATATAAATTCTACTTTTTTTCTTTGCCATATCTTATAATTTAAAAGAGGATGATATACAGAATATACCACCCTCATAGCCACACATATACTAACATTCCTGGATAACTAAAGCATTTATAGGCTTTATAGTTATTAATATTCTGTTATATCTTTCCATACACCAAACCCCTGAGAAACCCATCAGCTCAATCTGATCTAAGACATCTATAAGGCAGAATGTCTCTTTAGAATCATGAATATTGCTGATATTCTTTATAAACTCCTCATACTCTACAGCATCTTTTTTAAAGTCCGGATAAAGGCCATTATCATAGGGTCTATATGTATGTTTATTCTGTTCATGTACTAATGGATCATGGATAGGTTCATCTATGATCACTCTATATGTATTCGACTCTGGCGTATTCTGTATTATAAGATCCTCCTTTGCAGTTATCTCCTCCTGAAACAGAGTAACTAACTGAGGTATCTCTATAACCATCCCAATAGCTATATCTAATTTGCTGTTTAGGTATAGGAGCATCTTTGTGCTTTATAGGTTTGTTATTAATGCTATCTATATCCCTCATAGATCGTGCTAATTTAAGCAAATTGAGCCAAATAGTCAGAGATCATCTGCATATATTTATCTTTCCTCTCCTGAGTAAATACCTCATCTACAGGTATAGCAGGTAGATAAGTATTTATGGATGTTATTGCCCCTGTTTGAGCAAAGGCTAATATATCTCTGAATTTAACAAGTACAGCCTCTGATTGAGCAGGAGTAATATCCATTATCCTATTATCCTCAACAAATACATATACAAGATCCTGTCCAAATTGTAGATCCATTGTAAGCCTCTCTTGGATAGTAGGAGGAGTATAAGGAGCATAATACTCAGCAGTATATCCCTCTCCTAATGTGTCAGCAAAAGCCTGAGCAGCATCTAAGCTATCAAATTTTTTAATACATGACCAAAGGTCTTTGGATATTTTATAATAATTCATTTTTCTAATTTTATCCTATTTCACAATAAAAAGAATGAGCAACGGCATAATTCGACGTACTCGGAGTTAATGCACTCAACGAAATTGTTGCCGGTGTACTGCCAAAATCATAAGGAATTGAAAAACGTGAATAGCCATAGTATGATGCTGTGTTTGTTGGATTCTGTCCGACTAATGGGTTTCTTAAATCGTAATATCTCATTACACCTGTACCACTTGAATTACATATTCCACGCATAAAATATATTCCTGCTATTAAATCTACAGGAGCTGTCAAATTTACAACCTGCCATCCTGTTGTACCTGTTGTACTATTATAATCAAATTCAGTTGGTTGAACAGCAATCAATTCTAAAGTAGATGTATCAGTATTTAATTTATAAATTGCACCATAAAAATCCCCTGCACCTGTTGATAATGCGTTAAAATATTTAGCAAATGCTCTAATAGTTACATTCCCATTGATTAAAAAAGGATAATACCATTCACTATCAAAATTAGCATTTTGAGCATTAGCCATGCTATTAATACTATATTGAAAATTAGTAATAGTTCCTGGTATGCCATAAGGATCTGCTGCTGATACTCCACCACCACCACCACCACCGGATGGCTGTCCTATTATAAAACTCATAATTTTATTTTTGTAAGGTTATTAATACTGATCCTGTTCCTGCAAATCTTACGCTATACTCAGCTTTAGTATCTGCCTGTAGATTTTCGCCTAATATGGTTAATCCTCCCATAGTCTTAGGATATTGGATTGTGATGCCGTTGATCGTTACATCAATAGTACCATCGCATACAAAGGATAGGCTTTTAAAATCTTGGTATACATTACCTCCAGGATTAGTAAGCTCCTCATGTGTAACGCTGTTTTTAAGCTGCTGAGTAGAGCTGATAAACTCAGTTAGATAATCTACTACATCTGCTTTACCTCCTAAAGGAATACCGGCCTGATTTTTTACATCTGCTATAGGAGCTTTATAGGACAGCTCATCATCTGTATCTGTGTAATCCCAAATAACGATAGTGCCACCTGGCAAAACCTCAAATTTAGCAAACTGCAGAGGGATGTATTTTAGCTCCTGCCCTGCTATCTCAGTATCTACTACTACTGCTGTACCTTGTACGTATACTTTCATTTTTTAAAGATTATTTTGGTTTCATTTACATACGAAATTCAGAGCATTTTGTTTAGAATGGCAGGCTATCCTCATTGCTAAAATCCATTTTGCTCTCAGTATATTCTACATTCTGTAGATCCAATGGCTTTGATGATGATTCAGGAGCAAATACTCTCCATGCTTGTAGATCATTAATGTAGAATGTTCTACCATTTTTCTCCCCTTTAAATCCTCTGAGATTGAATGATACCTCTACCTCTGCTCCTACTGCCATAGTATCCAGGTAGTCCATTACTTTGTCTTTTATGGTAGTAAATTTGATAGGCTGAGGATAATCTCCATCAGTCTCTACGATAAATTCCTGCTTTACAAAATCAGTTCCTTTTTTTGTAGGGATTCTCTGAATTTCAAATTTTTCTATGAGTTTCCCTTTCATAGTTAATGTGTCCATAATTGTAATTTTTTAATAAAAAGATGGTTAAATATACAAAATTTTCTTGAATAATTCTACCATAACGCAGGTAGTTATTGAGTTACCGGCTTGTTTATAGAGCTGAGTATCTGAGTTTACTTTCATAATTATTGTTTTTAAAATAATTTTAATTGATCATCATTATTATAATGATTATACATAATAATTTTAGCACCATCATTATATCTATTTTGATTACATTTAGGATATTGTTTTTCTATTTTATAATTAAAGTTTTTAAGTATTATTTTCTTTGTGCGTTTATCTGCATTTATATAAAAATACCTATGTTTTATTTTAGGTTTAATCTTTTTTATATTGTTTTTTTTTGCCCATTCGCTGATACTTGTTATACCATATTTTTGAGTAATACTTTTTGGATGCATTTTTTTTCCATTTATAATATATTCACAATCGTGTGAAACAACTCCACCTGTATATAACCAGTTAGTAGATTGATATACTATACCACAATGATTCATATTAGTATCTGCATAGCTTACTACTATATTGTTTTTAGGTAATAATTTAAGGCTGTTACCAATTAAAAAAGATGCAGCATTGTTTTTTTTTGTTTGTATTACTAATCTTGTTAATTCATAAACTTTATAATTCAAATTTATATCTTTTTTTAAAATAGATTTTTCAATTTGCACAGGAGGTCTACCATAAACTACTATTCCCTCTATTTTATTTGATATTACTAATCCATAAGCAAATTGATACATAGGCTTTCTCTTTGCATAATGTTTCAACAAACACCATTTCATAGCATTATCATAAGATATTTCTATTACTTTCATATATTGTTTTTAAAATGGTAAAGTATCATCTACCTCATCTGTAGTAAGGTGATCTCTAAATCTTTTTGTAGTTTCTTTATTTATAAAGTTATCAAATTCTATCATTTTAGTCAAATCCATGTTATAACTCTCAGGATGTATTACTGCATCATTATCCTTTAGATAGGTCTGGAATGTAGATGTATTTTTATCCATGATCATGTAGTCCATCCCTGTCTCTCCATGTCTATTCTTACGAGTAATCAGTATAGTCATTCCCTCCTTTTCTACATTCTCATTGGAATAGTATTCCGGTCTATACAAAAAGCTGACTATATCAGCATCCTGCTCTATATCTCCTGATTCCTTTAAATCTGATAATACAGGCTTTTTATCTGTTCTACTCTCTACAGATCGTGAGAGCTGAGCCAAAGCTATTACAGGAATATTCAGATTCCTGGCTAATCCTTTAAGCTCTCTGCTGATCTTACCTACCTGTAGATGCCTGCTCTCTCCTGCTGCTCTGACTAATTGCAGATAATCTACAAAGATAATATCTATATCATGCTGCATCTTTGCCTTTGTAGCCTCTGATAGGATATGAGTTAAGGCAGGATTAGGAGTATCATCTATTAGGAATATATTTGATTTTTTCTCTCCTAATTGGCTCTGTATATGCTCCATCTGAATGTTATTGATCTTATTTTTTTTGATGTCTAAGGCAGATATAGAGGATTCCCTGGCCATTATCAAATGGCTTATCTGCTCTGATGACATTTCTCCACTAAAAAACATAACATTTTTACTAAATATCTTATAGGCATTATATGCCCAATTCAATACAAAAGTAGTTTTTCCCATTGCAGGCCTCCCTCCGATAATCATTAGCCATCCTTTACCTGCTCCACCTATGCGCTTATCAAATTCCTCATATCCTGAGGGCACTCCGGAAACCTCTGTATATTTTCCTAAGTTTTGGATGATGTTTTTTAGGTTATTCTCTATGATGTTCTCTAAAGTATTGACATTCTGAACAGATGGAGATAAGATCTGTATCATTTTCTCCTTATTGCTGCTGATAATATCAAATACATCATTAGTCTGATCATAGCATTTATGGATTAATTCATTTGCTGTATTTATTGCCTCCCTCCTCATATATTTTTCATATATGATTCGTGATACATCTGTAATATCTGCTGTGTAATACTTGTTGGTAATATCCAATAGCTCCATCATATTAAAATTGCTATCTCTGTCTTTAAGATATTGATAGATGGATGCTGTGTTAATTGGCTTACCATTCTCCTGGAGATCTATTATAGCTCTATAAATCTTTTTAGCTATTGGCTCTGTAAAGCATTCCGGATTGAGCAGATTATTTACGTTGTAGATGTTGTTAGGGGATTGAATTAGAGTAGCTATGCATTTTAGCTCTAATTCCTGTGCAGCTATATTTTCCATTATTGTTTGATGTTTTCTAAATAGAATCTTTTGTATTTATTCTGAGTAGCATATTGGATGCATTCAGTAATTTTATCTATGATAAACTTAGATGTAAATGATCCATTGGTATGTAGTACAGATTTTATCAGTACCTGAACTACTTGAATACTATTGATATTCATTTTGTAAATATAAGTAAGAAAAGCACGATTCAATCTTTTCATAGGAAATGATATATCTATATCTGCTTTTTTAATTTTCTCCTCACTATAGACCATAAAATCCTCTGGTTCAAAATTAAGATCATCAAAATATAGAGATACTATTACAGATGCCTTTTTTTCGTACTCCTCTAATTTTAATAATTCAGGATTCTCTATTTGATCATAAGAAAAAGAGAGAGAGGTTTTTTCTATATCCTCATTTACATTTTCATTTACATTAACATTAACATTTACATTTTCATTTACATTAGGTTTTTCATCTGATAACGTAAGGTTTTCGGTTTCATAACCTATGGTTTTATTATCAATAACCAGTGGTTTTTTAGTTTCATAACAAGTGGTTTTTTTATTAGAAACCTTAGGTTTTGTATCTGCATTACCTATGGTTTTCTTAGGTCTGCCTCCTTTTTTACCATCTGTAAACCTTTTAGTATTGGCATCTATCTGAGGCTTTATATTTGTAAATAATAAATCTATAAGAGGATCCATATCCTCATCTACTACGCCATCTATACCATAATATGCTACAGCTTTAAATAATTTCAATGCAGTTTCTGCATCAAATTGAGTCTCTAATTTTACTATAGAATCTATAAATGATCTATAGAGTACCATTGAATCTCTCATAAATTAAATTTTAAATAAAAAAAAATGGCCTACACAAGCAGAGCAGAGGATGTGACATGATGCCGAACAGATAGCATCTCCTCCTTTCCACTTGTATAGACCATTATAATCTATTACTAATGTTATTCTGTTCATTTCTTTCTCCGGTCATTGTTGCAGGTTGTCAAGCTGCTGACCTAATCTAAAGTGTGTTAAGGCAAATATAGATTATTTTTCTAATTCTTTCCAAAAATAAAGAGAATTTATTTCATCAAATATTCTGCCCTTGTATTCAGGCTTTACATCGGAGTTAGATACAGGCTCTGGAACGTACTTAAACTTAGTCAGGATCCTATCCTTTTGATGTGAGAATCCTAAGCCTGTAAGCTCAGACAATTCTATGTCTATACATTGTTGATCTGTTGATGTATTTGTCTTAACTAATCTGCATACTCTCAACGTATCATATTCATCAAATACTGATACTATACTGCTGCCATATTTTAGATTGGCTAATGACTGCATTAGAGATCTCCAGGTATTATGCTGCCTTGCTCTGATTTGATTATACTTTACCATACTTGATTCTTATATTTAGTAGATAAATTTATATCATCTACAGTATAAATACGAGATATAATCTCATCATTCATAAATGCATTCCACGTTCTATAGATTGATTGAATAATATCCTTAGTAGTTAATCTAGATTTTTTTAATTTATAGTTAATTAGCTTTTTCCTTAGTTTATAAATAGGATGATCTACATTTAGTCCTATGCCATCAGATAGTAATTGAAAAAACTTATTAGCAGCTCTGTGATTTAATTTTTGTAGATTCCATTTACAAGCTAAAAATAATTTAGCCTGTATCAACTTATCTCCATTGGCATATATTCTCATTTCATTTTCAACAAAATCGAATATCTCCGGATGATTATCACAAAACTCTAAAAAATCAGTAGAGGATGTATATGAGTTAGTATCTTTAGCACCTGATATATTCAAATGATTATGCTGCATTTTTATAATCATTCTCACAGAGGCAGATATTTGATTAGCATATTTATACTTTTTTTTGTGAGTTATCTCAAGTACATCAGCATAAGATCTGATTCTTTGGCCTGTATTGATAGTAGAAATCTGATTAGTAGCTAATCCTTTTACAAATAGAGTATTAAACTGAGTCCCAGAGCTTACACATGCAGCCAATCTATGCTGTCCATCTATAATATTACCATCTGAGTCCTGTCTGATAGAATCTCCATTAAAAGCAAAATTGCCTTTTTGCATCTCTCTTGCTAAGAATGTTACATGCTTTTGATTAATTGTCCTCTGATGCCTTTTATCAGACATTTCAAGCAGTTTCTCTGCTATCTGTGGTGTAATTGTTACCAGGTGTGTCTCAATCTGAGAGGCAGGCTGAAAAAATAATTTTTCTTTGGTACTTTTTTGTTGTACTTTCATTGTATAGAAATTTTTAGTTAGATAATTGGAGTAGCTGCAACTACTCCTTTTTTTGTTTATGGTAAATATATTAATTTCTAATTAAAAAAAGGCAGAGCTAGGTATAATTCTCTGCCATCACCTATCTTAATAAATACCTCCTTTTTGATTTAATAATGTCTCAATATATAGAGTAGCATCCATCAGCTCCTCCTGTAAATGTATAAGCCATTCCTGAGGATTTAGATCATCTCTGGTCAGCATCTTATTATACTTTTTTATTCCGGCAGCAGATCTATCCTCATACTTTTTTACTACCTTATTGACAATAGGATCTCCTTTTAAATCCATCTCTAAAAACTCTATTAGCTTTCTTTCTGTACTCCTCTTTAAATTATGCTTATACAATGCATTGTGTATTGTAGCTTTACCAAATGGAAAAGGATTAGGATCTTTACCATTACAGATATTGCCTAATTTTAGGCTGTGCTTATATGCGTAGTCCTTTAATAACCTCTTAACATTCCTGCCCATCATCCCAAGTATACATCATAGGAATCTCCTGCAGCTCTATATCCTGATTGATAGGAGTAGCAGGCTTTTTAATCGTTATCTCTACTGAGCAGAGCATTAGGATGCAGATGATCCAAACCAGGCAGCAAAGTATAGCTATATTAGTGATATTTCTCATTTCTCTATTAGGTTTAGTACAGGAATAAAATTAAAAAACTTAGCAAGCTCTGCCTGATTTTTTAGTGAGCAGGAGCCATGTATCAGCAGCTTTTGAATATTAGTTCTGCCTATAGGAAAAGGATTCTCCTGAGTACCCAGATTAATCTCTCCTAAGGATAGATTCCGAAATTTCATATACTCAGCTACATGTTGTTGTAAGATCTTAATAGTTAATGTTTCTTTAGTTATCATAATTACGCTTTTTGATTAAGTTTAAAACTGCCTTAATGCGATCATCCAATACATCCATATCAATATCATCATATCCGGCCTCTAATAGTGCCATCTCTAATTGATCTGCAAGATGTTTATATTTAGGATCTTTGTTAAACTGATACATAGCCTTTGCATAGGCATAATTGGTCTCAGTTATGGATAGTATTGTTCTTTGATTTTTCATAATATTGTTTTTTGTGTATCAAATATAGTTTTTTATATTAATATATCAAACAATAGTATAAAAAAATAAACAAAAAAAAGAGCAGCCTAAAAATAGACCACTCTATACAAAAAACAATATATGAAAATCGAATATATAGCTACCCCTAAATAGTTATTTATTCCATTTATCTTTAATATCCTGGAGATACATAGCATTACAGATAACTACTGCCTGCTCAGAGCTTTGAGCTGTTCCCTCCTCTAATACTATAGGGATGCATCTCTTAACAAAATCCTCTTTTTTCTCTGTAGGCAATGGCTTAGGCATATCTCAGAATTTAAAAAAATCAATAGGATCAGGCTTTTTATTATAAGCATTTAATATAATCATGGCTAATTGAAAAGCTAATTTGATAAACTTGAATATCTTAAAAAATACATTTTTTACCTGAGCTATTTCATCAGCTACCGGCTTAGATTCAATAAACAGATCATCTATAAACTGCTGCTGATTCTGAATCTGCTCTGTTAAAAATATTATTTTTTCGTCTTTAGTCATAATCAAAAAAAGCAGGAGATGACACCAACACCTCCTACTATAAAGTTTTAATTGTGCTTATGTCTACACAAATATAATTAAAAAAACCAATGTTTCACAATTACATTAACATCTTTTAACTGATCTAATTTGCAATTATAACAGGGATACTGCATAGATCCAGAGACAACATCATCAGAGAATTTTTTGTAATCTATTCTATTGATGTAGCCTAATATATTAGCCATTAATCCATTAACCTGGACACCTACTATATAATCCTTTACCTCTTGATCTTTTGGCTGTAGAATGAATCTATGACCTACTCTAATAGTCTTTACATCTATAGTAAATAATCCATTAGGCATAATAAAATCATAACTATCAGCTTTGATAGAGAATAGAGCAGAGTAATCTATAGGTATACCGGATTCTGTCAGGTAGTTATAAAAGGCTACCTCTCCCATTTTGCCATAATAGATATTTTGTTTGCGCTGCTTATCACTATCTCCAAATCTATTATAGATCCTATTGTTATCTACTAATATATTGGCTAAATCTATGCAGTCCTGCTGCTGATCTTTTCTAATCTTAATCATAATAAAAAAATAGCCATATCATTAGATATGGCCATCATTAGATAAGTAGATTATTATGTATGTAATTATACTTATTATGATTGTGACTATAGTCAGATCAATAATCATATCTGTGTAAATCATAGGAATCTATTACTCTTTTTAGTTTACATTGATAGCAGCTATTCATGCAGCTTGTAGCATATACATAGCCTCCCTGATCTACTGCTTTCCTGCTTTGCTCACTATTTGCTCCATTACATAGAGCTGCTATCCATTTATCTGCTGTAGGCTTTCCCTTTATTCTATTACGATATTTAGAGTATAAAAGTTTTGTATGCGCCCTCAAAGAGTACCATCTGGAGCGATAGATAGTAAACCGATCAGTAGGAGAATCATCAGCGCATATCAAAAAATTAGCATCATCTCCTCTGTATTTATGGCCAAAAAGATTATTTCCCTCTACTGACAATCTGCTCTTATTAAAATTGCTCTCCAGGATAGACTGAGCAATTATGACAGATGGAATAAGATCAGGATAGTTAGCTCTCTCCTCCTGTACTGCTAAAGCAATCCACTCTATAAAGCTCTTTATGTGCTTATCTTTCCACTCTTTAAATCTAATCAGCTTATCTCCTGTCAGATGTTCTCCTTTCCATTCTGACGCTGTGAGCCATTGCCTATCTTTAGGCAGTCCTAAGCTATTATATTTGGATGTAGGAGCTGATTCTGTTCTGCCTGCATAAACTTGTAACCGGTTCTCCTCCATTTTGTAACCGGTTCCAACCGGTTCCACAGCAGGAATTATCGGATATTGTTTGTCCTTAAATCCTATTTTAATCCAATAGGCTGATGTCAATGTCAGTATTAATATTATTGCTTTCATGATTAGTATTATTTTTTAATTCTGTATTATATGCATTAGCCTCAGAGAATAAATGCACGTTAAAATTTGTTTGAATATTGGAGTAGAATCTATACCCAGACATTTTGATATATGCCTCATATCCATCTATCCAATTTTTATAGGATCTGTAATGCCTCTGCTTATTAAAGGTATAGGTTATGATGTATTTAATGTCCTGGAATAGATCTCCTTTCTCTTTGTATAGATAATTCAGAGTATCTACTATGATGCCATTATAAAAGCCATCAAAATAGACTAACACATCATTTTCTCTAATGAATGGCAGATTATCTGCGAAATCTTTAAGGCTAATTCTGTTCTGATCCTGATCATCATGTATACAGATGATTTGACCATTGTCATATTGAAATTCCTGTATCATGCTATTTTAATTTCATAGATTTTCTCAATAAGATCAATGCAATCATCTTTTAATCCATAGTAGTCAGTATCTACTATATCATTGATGGCTTTATCAATCATTTCAAATTCAAAATCATTCAGGTGCATATTCTGAGATCTTAGAGCTACTACTGAGCAGAGCAGGATCTCTGTAGTAGTAGTCATATACTCATTCATGTACTGATCAAAATCCCACGATAGATAGACATTTACAAAGGATTTTTGATTGGTTAAAAATGAAACATCTATAGATGTCTGCATTGTTAAATCTGAGTAGTTTACCATAATATTGTTTTTTGTTGGTTAATAAGTAAAATTTTTCCATTGTTCATAGACTTGATCTAATATATCAGATGTCTGTTTTTCCATAATATGATTTATATAATCTAATGCATCAGCATAAGGCATATCATTACCTTTATAAGATATATCTATCAGTTTCCATGATGTTATCTCAAATTCTCCTCCTGGAGGAGTAATATTATCTCCAAGACAAAAATCACAATAGACCTCTGCATCTATCAGAAAATCTATAAAATCTGTTTCTATAAAAAATTCCATAATATTGTTTTTTGTTGTGTAAATAACTAAGTACAACGTAAATCTAAATATAAAAATCTATATTTCAAACTTTTTGTATAAAAAATTATATTTTTTTTTAATTTTTTTTTCAAACATCCTCAATAATTACCTCTATACGCTGCTGATCTCGTTTACTTATTTTGATCTGATTAGGTAAAAACTCAGTAACTATAGCAGGCTTATCGTCTACTATAACACCGGCAGCAACCAGGCTATCTCCAATATGTTTAAAGGATGCTGCAAAGTTATCCCAATCCATTAGTACTATCTTATAGCCTATATATCTGATGATTACCTTTCCTAAATGCTTGTTTTTTGTCTGGCCCTTAATTAATGTAGTATAAAGATCCTTTTTCATTTTGGCTGTTCTGTAATGTTCTCGGATTAGGCCATGCTTACCATTCAATCCATGTACTACACCTTTGATAATAATTTTTGTGATCATGTTTTTTTTTATTTAAAGATAAATATTTTTTTTATCATCCTTTGATAATTTAAAAAATTATATTAAATTGCATCATCATTAACAAAAAACAATAATTATGAGTAAGACAAAAACAGCTCTATTACAGAGCGAGTATGACCTACCTTTTGAGTCAAATTTTTCAAATTTTCAACCTACTAAAAACATTATTAAAATGAATGTAATTAATCTATCTGAGCATTTATGGCAGACTGACCAAATCAATGAGTTATCTACTGCTCTTATCAAATTTCAATTAGACTTTGAAAAAGCATCACTAAAAAAGGATGCTAAAAACGCACATCTAAGGAACAGCTATATCTCTTTAGATAATCTGTTAAACACTATCAGACCTTTACTATCTAAAAATGGTTTAGTAGTATGTCAGGATCTTGCAGGAGATTATATAACTACTACTATCTACCATACCTCCGGCCAATTCAGAGGCAGCTCTATGCCATTCAATCCTATGTCTGGGAACAAAGGCACTAATAACCTACAGCAAATAGGAGGAGGGATCACATACGCTAAAAGATATGCTCTATCTGCCATGCTGTCCATCTCTGTAGATACTGATGACGATGGTAACAGCATGAGTACCAAAACCTTTAATAAAGGCAAATCTGCACTCCCTGTAGGTATGTATGATTTTGCAGGTAAAGCCTATGAGAGAGATGGCAATTTTGATGCAGTAGAGGCTAAATATATACTAACTGATGAGGCTAAGGCTATCATCCTTAAAAACCTCAAGAAATGAGTAATTTCATAGATATAGAGCAGAATAGTCCTGACTGGTTTAATATCAGATTAGGGCTATTCACAAGCTCTCAGATATATGTACTAATGCAGACAAGCAGATCAGGAGGATTCTCTAAATCTGCTGATACATACATTAAGACTAAAGCATTAGAGCTGATTTATCCATTAGCTACAGATGGATATTCAAATCCTGCTATGCAATGGGGCCATGATCATGAGCCTGATGCGAGGAATGTATATGAATTGCAGACCGGTAGAGCTGTCACAAATGGAGGATTTTGGAAACTCAATGAGTATACAGGTAGCTCTCCTGATGGCCTTATAGATGATGGTTTAGGTAGTGTAGAGATAAAATGTCCTTATAATAGAATTAATCATTTAAGCTACTCCCTATGCGAATCTCCATTAGATCTGCTTAATGAGAAAAAGGAATATTTTTATCAATGCCATCATCAGATGCTATGCACAGGTAGAGAGTATGTAGATTTTATGAGCTATGATCCTCGCCTGCTCTCATCTAAAGGCTTTTTGCATGTGATCAGAATAGAAAGAGATGAGGATATTATTGATGAGATGATGAGCAACATAGAAAAAGCAGGAGAGGAGAGGGATAGAATAGTTAATTATTTTTTAAATAAATAGAGGATAACTAAATCCTCTTTTTTTCGTACATTTATAGTGCATTCTAAACCAAAAAATAATAAAAATGTCAGAACTAAGTATGTTGCAGGATCAGATTCT
>Ga0208644_1000878_pt1 | contig 26683 bp, 28 predicted proteins | sample VirMetDEL_Nov_18_FD_184517 | JGI IMG/M metagenome (GOLD analysis project Ga0208644, IMG submission 184517) | Aqueous microbial communities from the Delaware River and Bay under freshwater to marine salinity gradient to study organic matter... | ecosystem: Environmental > Aquatic > Marine >...
ATTATCAGGAAGAGAAATATCCCATTCATAGGTTACTGTTAATAAATTTCTAGAAATCTTAGTTCTCGGTATGGAATTATCAACATCAACAAATTTCTCCAAAAAATCTATCAACTTGTCTATAGGTCTGTCTGAAGAGTCAAAACCAATAAAACTAAAAAGATTACCCTCTTCTGGGTGCGATGAAATAATTGCGACACTATTTTCTGCGTATGGACCTTGTTCAATTTCGTTACTAATTGGGTGTTTTCGAACCATTGAATACAATCTGTTTTTTAATGCAATTAACCTTCTGTCAAGATTGCCTTTAGCCAAATTCGCCAAAGAATTTACCTTTTTTGATCTTTTTCCAGCAATTTCTGGTAATTTGTTTTGGAGAAATTGTTTTGCATTAAAAGGCTTATACATAAAAAAAAGAAAATTAATTAATTGCTCTCTGTCAAAATAAAATAATAAAAATCCAGTCCTAGATATTTTTGTATTTTCGGCGACGAAGTAATATTGTAAAGTTTATTATCAATGATCAAATTTTTTGTTTTAGAGCCGTCCATTATATAGTCTTTACAACCTCCAGTTGTTTTCATTGTTATATTCCCTTCGGGAACTCTTAATTGCAAACCGTTTTCATCAGTTAAATTTTGTTGACCAACATTATAATTGATTATTGCAGAAAAGATTCCTGACTGAGGAACGAGGTCGTAGCTGACTTCTTGTCGGCGAGACGGATAGCCAAACATCGTTGGGGTCGTCGAATTTGACACGGTCTTTTTAGGCTCTTTATTGATGATGATAGGTTGAGAAAATGTCAAAAAATGATCAAAGGCGGCTCCTGAAAAGCATGTTATGTCTTGACCTTGTAATAGACTGGGCATTTCTTATCCTTTCGTTATTATGGTTGGCCGCTTGAATCAACAAGGGTGTTTTTAACTTCCGAGGAGATAGTTCCTTCAGAAATCGAATCGTCACCGACCGTTTGTGTCGGGCTAAACACAAATCTCTTATACCCTTTAACCATTTTATCGAGTTCTTCTTGGCAATCTTTATGAATTGAAAGGTAGGTTTTACTTAATTGATTTTTGTCAAGTTTACGCACCTTAGCTCCGTCAGACTGGACTTCTATAACCTGGTCTACACCTGCGGCCCCAATCGTCTCCCTCATTCTCTTCTTATAGAAATAACAATCGTACATTTTTTTAAATATGGCCGCCTCTTCAACGCCAAGGCCGCTAATTTCCAAAGTATCCTCATTAAGAACGAAGTCCGAATTCAATTTAATATTTAGCTCGCCGACTGAAGTTTGCAACCAAAAGGAAATGGATGCGACGCTCATATCGCTTGGCTCACCAAGATCTTCGTAAATTTGGGCCGCAATATCTTTAATTTTTGCCATTTTATTATTTTCTCTTCTTTGGTTAATAGGTTATTTCTGGGAGGATGCTGAATTTGCCATTGAATAGGCCAGTCTGGTGACTGGCGGTATACACCTCTAGATCGTATCTAGCTCTAGTTACAGGAACCCCAGTTAATTGATTGCCGCTAATATAAATATCGATAAGTCCAGAAACGAAGGCTTCTCCGGCTGTGCCAGAATTGATTGTCGGGGCCATGTCTAGTAGGATGCCAGTAGATCCATATTGGAAACGGGCATTCGCCCTTACAGAATGGCCACTGAGGTTTATTGTATTGCCAACTTCATTTAGCCCTGTTAAGGTAATATAAAGGTCCGACCCTTGGATTCCTGTTATGTCATACTTGGTGGTCATTGTTTTTTTTTAATTTTTTTTAATTTTACAGCCCGTATTTGGTTTTGATGGCTCTATAATTTCTATACACCTCTCCTGATGTTAATGCTTTACTGTAAATTCTTGCTAAATAAATTTTACCATCAAGGGGGACGCTAGAGTCAGCTCTATCACCAATGAAAAAATTGTATTGTGTAAAAGCAACAGAGTTAAATGAATACCCTATTTCAAATTGACCATTTAAATACAGACTTCCAGTTTTATTTAAGGTGTCTAACGTCGCTAATATATGATAAATAGTATTATTATAAACAGTTGTTACGGTATCGAAGTTTTGGGACGCCCCTCCGTCAAACAGGGCGCTAAATCTAACGGAATTGTCGACAACCTGAAGAGAGGGTCTGGAGTTGTTGCCGAAAATCATCCCCCCCTGCGAGGCTGCGCTAAAAACAAACTCAAAAGAATGATCTGATGCTATATTATTTGTGGAATAGTTTGTATTAATATTTGTATCCACCCCATTAAACTCCCAATAACCACCATTTAAAGGATAAAAAGATTGGACTCCGTCAATTTTAGAAATACCACTGCTCTTAACATCATTGACCATTGTCCCAGTATACAAACTTCTATTTGCCAAATTAACTATTGCATTTACTCCGCTTCGCGAAGTCCCAATAAAATTCGTTGCATGATCCTTGAGTTCAATTTGTGGTTTTCTCAAACTTATCGAATTCCACCCACTAGAAAAATCCCTGTTCATCAGAACAGTAAATCCCACATTATCCCCTGTCGCTATTAAATTAGATGTTCCATAATAATATTCGTAATTATCTGGCATAAGCACCCTATTTAACCAGACTCTTTCGGCGGCTGAAGTTCCTGAGTTGAAAAAATTGAGGCCTGTAAATAGGCCGGTTATATTGGATTTTGCTTCAAATGATACGGATACCTTGTCTCCTGTAGAGGCATTACTCACATAAAGGGGATACTCTCCGTAGAGAGTAAGTTTATCAGTGTTCTCGAAAAACGCCCCAGATGAAGGATCTCGGGTTATTGTTGCAATGTCGTTGTTGTCTTTGTCTTTGCTAAAGGCAAGGCTATAGGGGGTCCAGCGATCTCTTGCTAAAGCGCCGCCCTGTGGTGAAGCCACGAATTTGTTTGTGCTTTTATCTGTTATTTTGTCGTTGTCGTCATAATTAGAGAGGTCGAAATCGGCAAGCGTTCCAATCTGTGTAACTGTGATGTTGTGGAAATAAATAACATCATCTCCACCTGCATCCTGAAACAGAACGACCCCACCATCTTGAACGTAAATCCTTAAGGTTGAGTCATTGGCGACGCCCTCGCCACTAAACGCTACCCATGTATCTTGTGTGGGTGAAGTCTCATTCCCAAACAGTGTGGTCGAGGCCGAAGTTCCGACTCTGAACCCGTCGATATTTGAGTTTGCAGACGGTATGTATGCACTCCCAGACACACGGTAACGCTTACCCGATGTAAGAGCGGTCAAAGCAATAGAATGGTTTGACAAAGATGTGTCTACGGTAAATTTTAAAACATCTGTGACGCCGCCGATTGGCCCAGCCTCGTCTGCGTCCGTTCCGTTAATTCCAGTCCAGTTTCCACTTGGAGTTGCGTCCTGCGTATAAGTCGCCCCATTTGCTTCTCCCCACTCTTCAACAAAGTCAACTTCAGAATTTGTATCAAGTTCAACAATATTTAAATTATCAATATAAATTATATCATCGCCTGCTGGGTCTTGTATCGAAGTAGTCGTGCCGATAGTAGGATATATTCTTAAGTTTGAAATGGTTGGAGTTAGCTCCACGGTGACTCGGTTCCAAGTGCCTGCGGTTGGAGTGAACGCGCCCGTATAGAAACTACCATCATAAACCCTGACGCTAGTGACTACGTCGTTCCCTGCGTCGACGAGGTAATCAAAACTGACGCGATAACGCTTTCCGACTGTAAAAACGCTAGGTAAACGTGCATAATGACTGGCGAGCGTAGTGTCTATCGTATAGCCAAGCACATTTGATTTACCGACAATTGGACCTGCCTCATCGCTAACCGAACCTGCTTGTGCCGCCCACTCCCCGCTCGGCGTTGCGTCTTGGGCGTATATTACTCCATTTAAGGAGTTGGAATAATAAAGTTGATAGACCTCCCCTGCATTTAACTCTCTATTAAATATTTTGACATTGCGAATGTGGCCCTTTCCAAAAGCTGTAGAAAACCTTCCAATATTCAAAGCATTGGAAGTATTTTGCATTCCGGTGTATGTTCCTATTTTGTCTGGCGTATCTTGAGCAACTTCTTCTCCGTTAATATAAAGCCGAACAGATGAATCCATCGAGGTAAAAGCATATTCTGAATTTGGGCCGCTGCCGCCATAAGTTGCAGAAACATGAACCCACTCATTTTCATAAGAGGTAATAGTATTTAAAGACCTGCATGTAACTCTATTAGATGGATTTGTATCATTGAAATAAACTGCCAAGTCATCACCAGATGTATAAAATAACCACTCTGCATTGGTTGAATTTGCATATAAACCAACTATACCGAAATTTGTCCAATCTTCTGCTTTTACCCAAGCACTAACACTAAAAGGCAAATCATCTTTAATTTCTGTAATTTGAACATTACGAATATATAAAACATCATCACCACCAGCATCATTAACAGTAATACTTCCATCATCGGCGGCATAAATCTCAACAACCCCATCATCGGCAACCCCTTCAAAAGAAAATTCAGTCCAAGCATCCTGAGTTGATCCATACCCCTTATCAAAAGCGCCATTATTCCACCTAGCTGTAATATTATTAAGATGACTATTAGAAGATGGGATATAGTAATCAAAAGAAACTTTATAATATTTTCCCGTGACGGTTAATGATTTTTCAATTCTGTGATTTCCATTTGTTGAGTCAATTGTAAGTCTTAAATTGTCGTTTTCTCCACCAATTGAGTCAATATTTCCATCAGCAGTTCCTTGGGCTGCCGTCCACCCATCAACCCCTGCGCTAAAATCACTTGTATAAGTAGAAACATTGTCTTGGCCGAATGTAAAAGCGTCGTCGTCAGCGACCTCCAGATAGTCATTAACGCCATCAAAGTAATAGGAATTATATCTAGTTAACTTGCCCTTGTTAATATTATCTAATGACCACACCTCATGCGCGAAAGGCTCTTTAGAAACAAGTCCAAATCCAAATAAGCCACTAAGATCTACAGATGCATTGCCTGTGGCGAGGCCACTCTCTCCTACATAGTCAGAACTAATTTGATTAGTTGTTGGCTCACCACTATAACATTTCGTGTTGGCAGCGTCATACCAAAGGATTAAGTCGTCTAAAACTGGATTTGGGCCGATTGAAATACTCATTGTTTATTATTCTATTATTCTATTTTCAACGTCTATTAGTTTTACAGTGTAATCCCCTGTTAATTCTTCAGGGCTATTCAATGTTATAATTGAGGAACTTTGCTCTTGGAAAAATGGGTAGCCAATTTTGTAAATATCGTCGTTATTATAGTCAGGGGTTAATTCAACAAATTTGACATTATCAAGTCTCGATCCTGAAATAGTTAATTCACCTTCATTCAAAAGTAAATTTGTAAAAGAGGGCATCTCGTTGACATAATCAAAGAAAATATTACTGTTAAATCCATTATCAAATTTATCTAATAAACTGATATTCCCGTCAGAGCAGACAGAAGGAAGAACAAAGGTTATAGAATTTTCGCTATTGTTATTGCAATTTATCTTATATTCGCCGAGGCGAACTTGTTCAATATTATAAAAATTGTCCCCAGTTATACTTATGGTATCACCATAAGAACCGGACCTTGGAACTACATCTGTAATTTGCGGCTCGATAACTGACCAATCTGGGTCGCGCAAAATATTTTTAATCTCGCTCTTATTGTAACTTTTTATATTCCCGAGTGGCCCCAATGAGGTGTTTTTAGAGTATTTTATCCCAGTGGCGAAGCCACTGTTACTTAATTTCTCTGAATATAAAATATTGTTATCACCGTCTATATTTGAAATGTGGCGCGACTTTTTAAAATATCGATTTATCGATTGAAGGTTAAAATACTGATCACTCTTAACAATAAAATTCTCTTCAATTTCATAATCGCCACTCTGAATGGTAGAATAAACACTTTCAACCTTTAGATTATTTTCATCAAAATTTATAGCGCCATCTATGGCAACACCCGTCACATCGTCGAAGAAATCTTTATTAAGTTTGACTTTATCATTATCTTTTTGCGGCGCGTATCTAATTAAACTTTGTTTGATAAGAGGAATTTCCTCATTTGTGATAATTCCTGAATCAAGAGCGTCATGTGCAACTTGTTTGATTTTTGTTTTGGGTTCACCCGCATAAGCTAAATTAATTAATTCCGTTGAAAATGGAACCTGTTCTTGTATCTCTACAAGCAGAGAGGGGTCTCCTGATGGGCCATACAGCTCTTCTTGAACGATCTCCTCCTCGACTAACATTTGGCCGCTGAAAATCTCTGGCAGGGCCATAATCCCATTAAATGAAATAATAGCCTTTTGGCCATCGAGAGATCTCCTGCAAGAATTTTTATTGTCTTGATTCAGTTTGGAAAAATCCAAAAAGTCTAATTGCGAAGAGTCAACAATCGCATATAATTGTTCAGCGCCCATAATATTATTGGTTAAAAGAGTTACCGACCCGTTTCTAAAAGAGTCAACAATTCATCATCTTCCAACGCCCCTTGATTCATCTTCCTTTTTTGAGGAGGAGCCGAAAATGTATTCTTTTTGAATCGGGCGACCAATTCTCTTTCAATTTGAACTCTATTTTCAACGGGGACTAATCCCATTTTTCGTGCATGGAAGCGTAAATCAGCCTTGTCTAAACTTCTCAAATATTTAATATAATCGGTGATATTTTCAAAGTCGTAGACCTTGGATTTGCGGCCCATTGCGATTTCATCCAGCGTTGACGGTTGAAAATCTTCGATTTGTTTTTTACCGTGTGCTTGTATTTGTTGTTTTTTGCTTTTTCGTGGCATAACCTTGTTCCTTATTGTTTTGTTGTTCTATTGTTATTATATTTTACACTGATTAACCGATGTAATGATTTTTTTTGATTATATTGGTTTTGGAGCATTTTGGTTGGAGGTTGTTCAATGACCAGCATAGCTTGAACTCTTCGTCTTCTGGGTTGGTGTAATTAAACATATCTTGAGGAATTACATGATCTATATGCCAGGTCCTTGGTCCGTTTGGTTTATAAACTCCATGATTCTCCCAAGACATCCACGGTTCCCATAAGGACTCTAAATGGTTTTTTAGGTCATCCACAGTATAACCGACTAAAGTTTCCCATTTGCGCCCCATTTTCCTACCTTTAAGGGCGTCACAAATTGAAATTCCGATACGTTCAGAGAGTTTGTATTTAGGGTCTGTGGCTCTTCTGTTTTTACGGTATTCTTTTTTCCATTTTTTATATTTTTGGCTTCTTTGGTATTTGTTTTTGGATTCTTTATACTTTTTGGTTTGCCGGTATTTTTTACTGTAGGCTCTTTTTTGCTTTTTGAACTCTTCTGTTTGTCTTTTTATTTTATTTTTTTCTCTTGATCTATTGTAATATTCTTTGTCGCAATCTTTACATTGCCTAGCCAGTCCATCATGACGACTTTTATTTGATGAAAAATTTTTTAGGTCAAGATATTCTTTACAATGGCAGCATTGCTTTATAATAATTTCATCCATATACATATATTATAGGGGTCAGAAGGGGAAAAATAAAAGAAAAATAAAAAAAGGCCAGCAAAAGCTGGCCCGTGAATTGTTGTAAGTTATTTATTATTAAGGTGATTGCTTAACCAAGCATGATCCCGGCGACTGCACGGGAATCCAGTACTGCCCGGCCTTCCTCAAGTCCTCCGTAGAAGCCCAGGGTATCTTCACGATCAGAAAACTGATCATCAGGATAAGTAACAAACTGTCCGCCGTTCTCGTCCTGATTCGCAACTGGGCGAATGAACGCTCCCTTACGATTATCAACACCAACCAAGATTTGGTCAGATGCTTCGGTGAAGGTGCTGCCATTAGTTCCGTCTACCTGAGTATAGGAAGTCGCACCAGCAAACTTATCGAAGAATTTGTTGAATTTCTGTCCAGTTCCGAGTTCGTTGAGTTCTACGATGTTAACACCGTAAATCGACTGCATCCCAGCACTATTGTAGATTTCTTCACGAATACTGTCCGGGAGAGCGATACCAGCATGATCGCCAGCGGCAGCGCCACGGGCGTTAGTTGCGGTATTCAGAGGCTCATAAGCAAAAGCACGAATGTCTTGCTTCACTTCAGGAGACACGAACAAATCGGTAATCCCATTAGAGTAACGAGCAGAAGGAGTTCCGCCGTTCCAGCTAGAATTAATTCGACGCAATCTGGTCATCAATGCATTCAAATCTTCCAAAAGGAAAGTAGAAGCATTAGTAGAACGAATTACGTGGTTAAGGGAAGATCCGGTCGTGGTGTTCGCATCGTTACCGACACTCTTGCCGAGAACGCGAGTCAAGTTAGTAGAGGCCTCTGCAACGGCCTTCAAAAGAACGGCCCATGCATTGGTTTCTTGTTTGATCAGCATTTCCTGAGCCATTCGCTCAATGAACTTGGAGATAACATCCAATCGAGCCTGTCGAGCGTATTTCTTGCGAATAGAAACGGCAGTGTCAAGATTATACGTGTCAAACTTCATTTCCTGAATAGTAGAAATATCAGTAGAAGTTGGCAATCCACCAGCCATAGTCTGAGACCATATGCTAACGTAACCAGTTTCATTCTGATCATAATACAAATCAAGAGGATAAGAAGGTGAGTCGTCAGCATCGAATGGAGCGTCTACGAACACCAGTCCGCTGGTTCCAACTTGCTGAAGAACTTCCTGAACGATGGGGCCGAGGGCCGCAGCAAAAGCTTCTTTAGCTTCAGCGGAAGTGATTCGATTGCGAGACCCTAGAGCCTTGATCAATTCAACCTGTTCCGCAGTATTTTCTAATTTAATCATATCTTTATTTAAATTCTTTCTATTTTTATTTAAATTGTCGTTTTTTACAGTTCAAGTTTCAATAGAACGTGAGCATAAGCATCGACGGGACCGAGGGTCTTGCCAACAACTTTTCCGTCAGTAGCGGTGGACAGTTCGCCATCAGCACCAGCGTAAACACGGGTGTTAGGTCCAATGGAACCAGGGCCACTGTCGCACAAAGTTCCAGTGTAATAAAAAGTTCCGCGAGTTGCCACAGGGACAGCTTCACCAGATTTCACACACTGCAATTCTTCGCGTTTCCGACGGTTGTAGAGCAGTTTTTCACCGTTCTCATCAACTTCTTTAATGTCGAAAAGAGTAATCCCGAGGGGTTCGTCTTGGACGCCGTCAGCGCCAGTTTGACAAGGAGCAACTTGGTAAGGAACGCCGTAACGCTGGGAAACGGTGTTGTTATAAGCAGCACCAGGGGCACCGAGAAATTCGTTAGGATCTTGAGAAAAATCAGCTCCAGAGCCGACGATTTTCACCAAAGTCCCCTTTTTGACACCTGCATCAGGAACATTTCCAGAGTATGAAAACAGATTCACGATGTCGTGAGGGTCAATGTCTCTATAAGGTCTTAGATTTGGCATAGTATTTTATTATTTATATTATTAATTATTGTTTTTTTTCTTTTTTTAAATTAAAGGGTAAATTGTCCTTTATCCATTTTAACAGAAAATCCTTTTTTGAATCGATCTACAAGAGAAGGTCCGTTAGTGGATTGCGAAGCAACCGCTTCTTTCTTGGTTTCACCATTATCAATTGCGTCAGAAACGACAGTCGATGCTTCAGCTTCTTTCTTGTCTTCTTTTTTATCTTCCTTCGGGGAAACAAAAAGAGAAATTCGATCAATATAAGAAGCAAAAGATTCGTCAGAGTCGATTTCTTTAATTTCTTTGGCAACTGCCTTTTCTTGACTTTCGGTCAAGTTGAATTTTTCAGCAACAACTGCCATTCGGCTGTTGAAGGATTCTTCAGCTTGTTTAGCTGCAAGTTCGGTTTTCAAAGTTTCAAGATCTTTAGCTGCTTGCGCCAGATCATTTTGAATCTTTTCATTTTCTTGCTTTAGCTTTTCAGCAAGAGCCTTAGCCTCAGAAACATTCTTTTCCAATGCGGATTTCTCATCCGAGAATTTCTGAGATGCATCTTTCAGCCCATCTTCAATGAAGTCTGAAATTACAGAAGCGGAGATTTCTCCCGCTTTCAATTTTTCATCTGTGATATCTTTGAGTTCCATAATCTTATTAATTACTTTAATGTCTTTATTATCTTTTACAGTTTTTTCGTCGATTTTTGCAATTTTTACTTTTTTTTCATCATCACATTTAGAATTATCCTCACTGTTATCTTCTACCATTCCTTCCAATCCTCTTTTTTTGGTCAATACCCCTTTGACATCGGCGGCAGGATCTTCAGTAAGGCCAATTCCAAGTGGAGTAATATCTCCTACAATTAATCTATAAATTCTTTTACCATTATAAACACCGGAGCCGCCGAAACCCCTTAAATATTCAGACATTTTTTCGACTTGTTCGTCGTCGGTGATAACTTCTCCATCAGAGTAATTTTTACTACCTTCGGGGAGCATAAGAATATAAAATTCAGAAAATGAAACCTCCCAAGAAGCACTAACTTGATTGTAGAAATTGGAGCTAGGATCGCTCGCTTCTTCAATAAAAGAAGTGAGTTCCTCTCCGGCAACCTTCCACAGAACACCACCCAAAGTAGAATTAAATGGGGAATATTCTCCCTCATCTAAAAGATATTCAATAAGGGAATCTTCATCATCAAATGGATCATCGCTCCCAAATTTAGAAAATCCAGATTTTAAAATACAACCTACAATATGATTTCGATTATGCTCTATATTAATAGGTTTATTAACAAAATGGTCGCGCATTTTTATTGCAGCATCGGTTGCCACCAAATCATCATTGGCGTTTACCCTATTCGCAACATAAGCATTAAAAGCAATCGGCAACAAATCACTATTTTTATTTAAATCAATATCAGGGACAAAACCTTTCAGCTTGTTAATTGATGCCTCAGAAAGGAATTTGTCTTTATCCCTGCTAATTATCGGTTCGATTTTTGAACTAAAAGATGTTATCCACGGCTTATCTGGATTTTTATTCTTCATAATGTTTGTTATATTTTACAGTTTTAAAGAAGGGAAGATACCAATGAGAGAGGCTTATAATCCAAGTAAACATCGTTTATTGAATTTAACTCAAAATCGATATCATATTTTTTAATATCAGAATTGGCCGCTGTAAAGTCATCCTCATTAAGCTGGATAGAGGATGCAATATTGATTGTTTGTAAATTTTGCCCACCTTTTGAAGAGAAAGAAGAAAAATCACCAGATGCAATTCTCAAAAAAAGATTTAGTCGCGCAAAGCAATATTCAATAAGATTATAGTCGCCGTGATCTTGGGCGGCTTTAACGAAAACTTGTTTCGCTTGTGAAACCTTAATCCTTCTATTATACAAAGAATTGAAATCAGCAATTTTGCCTTCTAAAGCATTTATTAACTTTTCTGTATTCTTTATAGATTCAGGGTTCACTTTTTTTGCTTCTTTTATTTCTTTTTATTATATATTTTTACACAGTATAGTGTTATTTGACATTTTGAGAGGAAGCGCCCAAATAAAATCCAAGTATAGCACTTAATGCAGTCCTAGCATCTTGTGAAAAAAAGTAGCCTGAGACTGATTCAAATTTGGTTTTAGAAGTCCACTCAATCAACCCCCAAAGAATACTCTTCTCTCTTCCCGCAACCTCAACGACTGTATTAATATCAAAAAATGGCATAATCATAAGGGCCATAAAAAGAGAAAGGACACAGATGACAATAAAGCGCCTAGTAGCCTTGCCATAATCTGTTTTTGTTCTTTCGGAGGCGGCATTGTAAAAATTATTTTGCTGCTCGCCTTTTTTCATAACCATTTCGAACATTTCTTTTTTATTCTGTTGGGCGATGCCCCATGCTTTAAAGAGGGCTCCTGAAACTGCGCCGCCAAACATTGAAATTAGTTCTACTGGAATTGGCATATTACTTTTTTCTTTCTTCCTTCATTATTTTTACACTACTCAACTCCTTTTATGGCATTGAAGATACTAAATCATAAACAAATTTAACAATAATGGCTGCGGTTGACCCAACAAATGCTTTTTGCCATATTTTATTTCGGTTATCTGATTGTTTTAATCGGTCAACATCCATTAAATTATCGAACATTTTAGATTTTATAGACTCGATATCGTTCTTCAAATCACTCAGTCCCCTTGTGTTATTACCCAATTCACTCTCTAAATGAGATTGAAATCTTGCTAAGGTTAACTGCATTTCTCCTACTTGCTTGGCAAGTTCCTTAATTTCTTGTCGTTCGGTTTCACTCATAAACAAAAATTCTTCAAGTTATATAATTATTTACAGTATATTAATGGGGAGGATGATTAATTAACCAAAATGAAAAAATTATTTCCGCAACATTGATAAACTCTTTATAATCAAAAGGCTTCTCAATATAAGTATTGCAACCATATTTATAGGCCTTTTTTACATCTTCTTCCCATTTTGAAGTTGTCAATATACAAATTGGAATATCTTTTGTGGCGGCGGCTTTTTTTAATTCTTTTAAAATTTCAAGGCCGTTTTTCTTCGGAAGGTTTATATCAAGGATTATTAATGAAAAATTGTTATTTTTATTTTCAATTTCAACCATTGCCTCTTCATGACATTGGGTTGTAAATAAGGTAGATTGGTTGACGAATTTTTTGTGCGCCCGTTTTATAAAATTTATATCATCAATATTATCTTCAATGACTAAAATATTCTTTTTAACGATTTCCTCGTCCATTTGCTATTCCTTTTTTTTAAAAATAAAACCAAAATATAGTTTGTTCATTGATTTGTGACCTTAATCCAATTTGGCCGCCCAGTTTTTCTAGCATTTTTTTACACAATGATAGGCCAAGTCCAGTGCCGTTCATCTTTGTTGAAAGTCTAAAAAACGGCTCAAATACCTTCTTGTGGTATATTTTTTCTATACCTTCTCCATTGTCCTCAATTTTTATTAACGTTTTGAACTTTCCCTTTTTTAAATGGATAGTTATTTTTGTTGAAGAATATTTTATTGAATTGGATATTAGGTTGAAGAGAATGTGGTAGAGAGTGGTTTTGTGGCACCAAATATGTTCATTTTGGTCAAAGTTATATTCAAAATCGATATTCTTCTTTAAAATTTCACCCTTAAACTCTTCGTTTATTGATAAAATGAGGTTGTAAAGGGAAAATCTCTCATTTTTAATCTTTTTTGATGATATTTTTGTATAAATTAGAAGGTCGTTTATTAAATCGTTTAATTGAGAGGATCTTTCCAGCACTCTATTTAGATAAAATTCTGCCTCTTCTTTATCGGGCGACTCTTCTTTTAATATTTTACAATAATTGTAAATAGTTCGAATGTTTTCTTTTAAATCGTGAGAAGCGAAATAATTGAAGTGAGTTAGCTCTTCAACTGTTTTGATTAATTGGTCGTTCGTTTTGTTAATTTGATCTTCTAGCAAAATAATATCATTGATATTTTGTATGCTACAAATAAAAATTGGTCGATTTGTTTCCAAATCATAACTTTTTCGAACATTTAAAACACACCATAATAAAGAAGAGTCTTTTTTAACATACCTCTTCTTCCATTTTTTAGTTTCAAATTCATTATTTAGGAAGCCATTTAATATTTTAATATCTTCGTCGAGATCTTCCTTATATGTTATAGATTGGAAGTCTGTTTGTAATAACTCGGCTTTTTTGTATCCAAGTTTTTGGGCAAATCTTGAATTTACCTCAATCCATTTACCAAATTCATCACAAATTGCCAGACCGATCAAGCTGTCGTCGAATAAAATTTGTTTTCTATATTTTGTTATTTTGGAATTTGTAATGTCTTCTATTTGGGAAATGAAGTATTTGACGCAATTGTTTTCATCAAAAACCGCTGATACTGAAAGATTTATCCAAACTATGGAGTTGTCTTTTTTAATGTATCTCTTTTCTATTTTATAAGAGTCTATTTCCCTATCTATCAGCTTTTTTAGAAAACCCAAATCTTTTTTTAAATCATCAGGATGGGTTATTTCTTGAAATGTAGTTAGCTCATCCCTATTATATCCGGTTATTTGACAAATTTTGTCATTTACTTCAAGCCATTTGCCGTCAATACTGACAATTGCCATGCCATGCGGGGCATTATGGAAGATAGATTCGTATCTTTTATCATACTCTTTGTTTTGCACGATATTAATTTACAAATCTTCTTTTCCATTAAAAGAGCAAGATATTGGGGCAGTGCTTGAGTTTGTTTGAATGGTCGCAAAAACAACATCAGCAGGCTGAAGAATGGTTTTTAAATCAATAGCTTCTGTAGAGGAAGGCGCGAGTGGAATTGACCTTATTTTTTTATAATTATTTAAACTTGTATTTGGTTGGGTTCCGCTTGTGTCATACAATAAATCAGAATGAATATTATCAGACAAATATACTGAATTGTTTACGCTTTCTCTGTTGCCTTTATAAATCCTTATCGTTGCCGACTTTGTTGAACTTTCATTAGATACTAAAACTTCGTTTAAAAATACTCGTCTTCTGTTGAACCGTAACTTTCCAAGATCAATTCTACTATTTTGAACACCAAGAATTAACGATTCGGTTGTATTCGCTATTTTTTCATTGTCAAATGACCACTCTGGGCCAAGATCTCCATTAAGTCCATTTAAAGAAGCATAGCACGAACCTCCTTTTAATGTCAATGGGGTGGAACTTCCGGCACTAGCCACCGCATATGTAATTGGGAATCTTGGATCGTATGTGTGAACACCGCTCTTGATATTCGTCCATTTATGTAGGTTGACAGGCGACATTTGCTGGAAGCCGGAATTAGCTATATAAAGTAATGTGGGTAATGACCCAAGCCAACCAAAATTAATTTGGTAAACATTAATTGCTTGAGGATTTAAAGTCATATTTGATATTCCTGACCCATCCATTTTATCTAAATTCCAGCCAGTCTGATAAAACCAATCTGTGGTTCCGTCTATACCACTGCTGAATATTGAAAATTGTCCTCCACCATCACCAGCGGCGAGTGTATAAGAATACTCTCCTGTAATTGGCCCGTGCGTTTCTCTTGTGAAGTATACAGAGCTGCCAATGGCAAAGGCATTGTTATTAGCTTTAAAAAATCCTCTATCAAAGTATTTTGTGCCAGTTGCAATATTTCTTGCGTCATTTTTAACATCCCCCCCAATAGGAATTGGAACTGTATTGGGTTGACCGTTTAATGTTATAGTGGCAGTTGTCGCTTGAGTCGCCGCTCCAGTAACGGTAAGTTTTGCTATGTGCAGTCTTCTTCCATAACGATGAAACATTCCAAATTGAGTTCCATTGTAACCAACTCCAAAACCATCTTCGGCATGGTAAGGCCCGACCAATTGAAGGGAGTTTGCTACAGGGGCATCAAACTGAGCGGTAAATTTCATCGTCGATGACTCGCCAGGCTTATAAGAGATTTGTTCTCTTGTCTGTATCGTCGCATATCCTAAAATGGTATTATCAATACTAATCGCCCCAGCTCCACTGCCTATAGAAAATGTACCTCCAGCTTCTCCAGTGTATTGATTCCAAATCCTGTCATCTTTTAAACTATTAAGATAAGCTTGGATTTGAGGTATTGATTGTGCCGTTAATACCTCTCCAAACGCCGTAGAACTTGGCCCTCCTATGACCGTAGGAAGTGGATTAAACAGAGTTATATCATTATTATTGGAATCTTTAACTTTTATTTGGGTCGTTCCTCCACCCCCAGCTAAATCTGCGCTTGTAGTGGGCCTATAAGTGCCTGAAACTGAATCATAAATATATTGGGCCCCTTTAGGGATGTTATTTAAAGATGGAATGTTTGCCATATCAATTTATTATATTGAAGTTCTAGTAATTTTTACACGAAATAGTTTTTTTACTGTAAATATATATATAAAAGCTAATTTATTATGATTTCATCAAAGGCGGCGGGAAAAAATACATTATTTATCTATGACAATATCTCTGGAGCATACAGGGATTTAAATTCTAGTGATTTAGTAGGTGGCGTATATCGAACAAGTTTTAATGAGCTGCATACAAGTCAAAAACATATAATACTTGATATTAAATCAACTTATGGCATAAATCAATTAACGGACGAAACTGGGGTCAATTTTGGAGCAACAATTATTGAAAATAGTGGACGATTAGATCTCCAAACAGCTAATCAAACTGGAAGCAACTTCTATGTATCTTCCTTAGTAAGAGGAGTTTTTCAATATGGAGCTAACGGTGAGGCTGGAATAAGCATCAAGGTTATAGATCCTCCAACTGGCTTGCAATATGCAAGATGGGGATATTTTGATGGTGAAAATGGGGCTGGCTTTGGCCTTGACGTATCTGGGCTTTTTGTTTTTCGGCTTGATAACTTAGAATATTCAAAGGTGTATAGAAATAATTGGAATTCAAATGTATTAAGCGGCGCAGGAAATGTATACTCTTTTAACGAAACTCAAAATTCTTATAACTATTCTGTGAATCTTGATTGTGATAATCTAGAATATTCAATTAATCCCATTAACACAATAAATAATAGAAGAGAAAAAGTTTTATGTCATTTTTGGGAAAATTCTAATGCTCTCATTGATGGAAATCAACCTTTAAGGGCCGAGGTCTTTAATGGAGAAAGTGTCGGGCAATTTAAAATTTCTATCGGTGATAGGTATTATGGAATTATAGGGGGAGAAGCAGTCGTTCAAAGAAAACCATTTGTGGATTCGATAACTGATCATACTATATCTGTTGCCCAGAATGTATGGGAACCTATTATGGCTGTGAGGAAAAAAGAAAATTTTGGGCCGTCTAATAGAAATAATTCAGTAAATACAAAAATTCATTTATTTTCAGCCCAAACAGACCAAAACGCAGAGTTTATGATTACCCTTAATGGAAGTGTGACCGGCACAAATTGGCTTTCCCCTGAGTTTAGAAATTCTGACGAGTCTGCATGTGAGGTTCAAAAGGTAACAAACAATGCGTTAGGGATATCAACAACAGGACAAGTAATTGAAAAAATATCCGCCTTAGCATCGAACAAAGGGGATACAGCAGTGCAGGATGATGAAATTTCATATTTTGGAAATGGTGGGCAACTTATTGCTTACGCTCGAAGAACTTCTTCAAATTCAACAACGATCTCCGCTCAATTACACTGGGATGAAGAGTATTAATTTTTTTAAACTGATACTCCACTGGTTATTTTTAATTTGTCGCCGTAATTGTAGCCGTATTCAAAAAGTTTATTGTTTTGGACATTTGACCATTCAAAATAGATGCTTTCAAAAAGCAGTTTTCTATTATTCACATAATCAAAAATAATTATATCATTATAATTGTGGTAATTACAGTGGTCATAGGGTATTTCAGATTTGCAATCTAAAAGGAGTTGGAAGGTGGAATTCTCATTGATGGCTATTTTATAACCATTTAAATTGACATTTATTTTGTCAAGATAGAAATTTTTGGGCGCGATTATTGCTTGATGACCGTTATTATTTTTATTAAATGTGGAGATAAAAAAGGGCGCGAATCCAAATTTTAGGAAGTCGCGCCGATTTATGTTTTTATTACTGCTTGTTGAGTTATTCAAACTTTACATCTTCTAATTCTTTTGCTATTGTTATTTTTTTTATCATTAATGTTTTTTATATTTTTTTTTATTATTTAATTGGACAAGCGCCGCCTTCGCATTCAAGGCCCTCAAGCGCATCTCCTGACCCCACATTTAAGTTTTCTAAACTACTTATGGGCCTTGTCCTTGACTGTAATTTATTATACGTCTTTTCATCGATTTCCTGATAGGGAGCTTGTTGAAAGCCGTGCTCAGAATGTAATAGGAAACTAACGCTTTTTATATTATTTTTATAATTTTTTCTTAACCATTCTTTTATTTCTGGGAGTTCTTCCTTTTTATAATAGACAGTGCATGATACGGCATTGTCTGACCATTCGGACTGTATTGTTTTAACAAGATCAAGTTGGTTGATAGCGGACATTTCTTTGGCAATAATAGCATTGTCCCCTGACTGACACGGAAATTCAACTATTGATGTATCATGGTTTTGAGAACCGTCAAAGTTTAAAGCATACTCAACTTTATAACCTAGCTTTCTGCATAATTCTATTAACTTATCAGAACTGGACATGCGGACTCTTCTAATGTAATATTTTGAAAATGCCGGATGGACCCCTGGGGTGGCACCAGCTAAAATAGATAAAGTTCCAGATGGCTTTACTGTTGTTAATTTTATAGATTTTGGCCAACCCATTTCTTTAGACCACTCTTTGTCGAATTTTTTTAATTCTGTATAACAAAAGTCTAACCATTTTATTTTATCTGAGGATTGGCAAATACCAGTAATTCCCTGTCCTATTCTGAAATTTTTATGAACGACTCTATTCGTTTCTTCGTGAATAAATGGTAGCGCACAAATTGCTTTTTGGGTTTTGTAAAGTAATTTTGAACATTCAACCATCTCTTCCTTTGATTCTATATTATTTAAATACAATTCAGAAAGGTTGCAACATTCATAATTCTCAAGACTTATCTCTCCGCAAGGGTTTGTCCCGCAAGTATTTACGTCACTCTTATTGCCAGAATCTTTTATCCTGCCCCTTGCTTGAGAAAGTGGCAAATTAAAAAATCCATATGGTTCGCCATTACCAGCATAACCATCCCAAACACTTTCCATGATATGGTCGTAATCATCTGCGTAAATAGTATTGTTAGACATAGCTCTCCAATTTGGAATATTACCCAGATCCCAGCGCTTTGCTCTCAAAAAAAGAAAATCATCTGGGTCTCCTAGTGCGATTTCTGCACTTCTTCGAACATTGCCAGCGACAACGACCGAGCCAATAATATTACAAATATCTAAGCAGTCAACGCTTCTTAATTTTTTACCCTCCCTTTCCTTTATAACATTACAAATTTTTTCAATACCCTCTTCAAGTATCTTAGGACCAGAAGCAGTTCCTCCAAAGCCATTTATTGGCTCACCCGAGCCTCTAACCAAAATGGTAGAATAACTAAAACCCTTTCCTGTTTCAAAATAAGATTCCAAAACCTTTCGTAGTAAAGATACCCACCCCTCTCTGGAGTCTGGGACGATATAATCAGCATCTTTTGTGTTTTTGATGGCGATATTTACACCCTTTTTGACTTTTGGCAATTCATGAACGTCCTCTTTTTTTACTGAAAATCCAACTCCCCCGCCAAGCATCAAGTTCTCAAACAGAAAACAAAATGCGTTTGGGTTGTTTACTTGAACCATCCAACAGTTTAACAAGCTATTCGCTCCGAATCTATCAACGGTAGATGTTCCAAGCTGCCAAAGCATTCTTCCAGCAAAATTACATTTTAAATTAAAAATATAATCAAAAAGTTTTTCGGCCTCTTCTTTGGTATAATTCGCGCCTATTTTTTGCGCTCCATTGATACATCTCTGAATGGTTTCTGACCATTCTTCGGTCCTATTCTCTCCTTCAATTGGCCTAGCATACGTTCTTTTATACACTATATATCCAAGTCCATTAAAACCCCAATTAGGTTGTCTGAATGCGTATTTCGAAATGAATTCGTTTGTAATTATATTGTGTTTATTCATAAATTATTATTCTGCGCTATTAATTTGCACCATTTTACAAATTCCTGATCAGGCATATTTGTTTTTAACATATTTATCTTCTTGTGAACAATCTGTATGTTACCATATATATAGCCTTTTTTAGAGTCTATCCTATCAATGGATGCTGTATTTTCCCTTATGTTAGAAAACTTTATCTTTACGCCGGAAAGGGCGCATTTTCCATCTTGTTTTAGAAAGATATCCCAAACATAGTCTATGTCTATTGAAAATTCTAACCCTCTTGTTTCTGCGCCACGAATCGTTCTTTTCCAATAAAAAGATTGTATTTTATCATGGAATTTATAGGGATTTTTTTTAGAAAAAAACTGTATATTCAAGTCCTTGGCTTTCTTCATTAAGGTTTTTAGGGATACGTTTAAAAAATTACAACAAAAAACCTCACTATATTTTTTAGAATTGTCAAGCAGCCATCTTGTTTCACCGTCGGTCCATTTCTTGGCATAGTTTCTAGAATTAATTTCATTAACGCAATTCCTACACCCATGTCCAGAAAGATGGTGAGACGGCTTTTGGAGAAACTCTCCGTGGGTTGGGCATATTATTTTTATTTTTGTTTTGTTATTCTTATATTCAACTAAGCTGTAATCATATTTGTTCAAATGTATTATTCGGAATTTTTCTAAAACATCTTCTTTTTTTGACCTTAAACCATTAGATTTTTTTTGAATAGCGCATTTCTCACAGCCCTTGCCATTAAGATGGTTATTTGGCGTTTGTAAAAATTGTTTGTGCTTTTTACATGTAATAATAACCTTAGATTTTGAGCCCTTATAATCAACTAAAGAATAATCATATTTATCTCCGTGAATGAGTAAACTTTTGTTTATAAAACTTTCTGTATCTTTTACGCGAGAAATCATATATCTTATATCTTATTTTTAATTACTATTAATAAAGTTAAATTCCTCTTGTGTCAATAAAATTTTCTTTTGCCAATACGATTTTCCTTCAGACAAAATTAAAATACTGTTATTTGTTTTTCTTAATACCTCCGGTAAAACATGAGATAAATTTACATCCTTTAAGGATGTTGTTCGAAATTCTTTTTTAAGGTCGTTTCTGGTTATCTCAATTCTCATTTGTGTGCCTCTCTTCTATCTCGTTAATGAAAAATTTTTGGATTTTTGATAATATGTTTTTCATAATTTAAAGATTGAATGCTGTCAACGTATGTTTAAAAGGATTTCCCTCGATGTTTTTTACCAAATCTAACATTTTTTCGGCGACTTGTCTAGTTTCTTTTTGCGTGTCATTTTTTAATCGCAAATTCCATAAATGCGTAAATGCCAATAAAGATCCGGTCCAAATAAATTGAGTTTCCAGACAAAGTGGTAATATCATCCTGCACATTTCCTTAGCAACACCATATTCACTCATCTCTTTGTAAAGTTTCTTTGATTGATCTACGATTTTCTTCATTTCCTCAATGTAAAAATCACTTTGTTCTTTTGGTAAATTATCCCCACTACCTTGTTTACTGCTAGATGATTGCAGTCTAAGTTCATCGGGAAGCCAATAAGAATCAGAAAAATCAACATATCTTCCACTAAGAGAATTCGCTGACATCCCAACCTGATGTTTAAAAAGCTGTCTTTCAACAAAAATTGGGCATGTAATCCTAAATTGGAGTTGTGGGTGGCGAAATGGCGCTATATGTTTGTGGGCGACCAAATATTTTATTAATTTTTCATCCTTTTCGTCAAAATTAATTTTACTCTTCCCATAAGAAACCCTTGCGGCATTTACGACCATAAGGTCATTTCCAAAATGATCAATAATCTCTACTTCCATATACCCATTAATATAGTCGAATTTCCAAAAATGTCAACGTTTTTTATTCCACCTCAACCTCATTTATTGTAATGATATTTTCTTTAATGGCATCTTCAATAAGCATTGCTGCGCCGATTTCGGACCAGAATTCTTTAAGGTCATCCATTAGCTTCTCCTTGGAAGTGTAAGATTTTTTGGAATTTGTGCCAAGTTTGGTAGTGTATGAGTATATAGTCATAATGTAGATTATTTAATTGTTTTTTTTGTTAAATCAATTGAAAAATTACTCTTCTTTTCTCTAAATGGGTGTCGTTTGCCTGTTTCTTTTTCGTATTTTTTGTATGCTTTTTCTTTGATGGTATCTTTGCCGACTATTTTTTCACGCTCCTTACTAAGTTCTTCAGCTTTATCATAAAGGTCGCCTAGTGTTCCTCTTTTGTTGCGAGTTTTTTCAACGAAGTCTTTTGGGTTCATTGAATCCCAGATGGTATCGATGCTCGCGTTAGGGACGCTGAACTCTCTTTGCCACGTAACGCCATCAGCCTCATAAACATGCGGCTCATTCATTGATTGAATGACTTCAATTGTGTCATTAGTCAGGGGGTTTCTATAAGTATATGTTGGCATAAAATTATTAAATTATTAAATTATATTATCATCTGTCCTTTTTGGTAAAATCCAGCCGTATCTGGTGCCGCAGACCACTTTTTTAAATACCACTGCTTTGGCCAAGGGACGACTCCGGTAACGACAGATCGCTTTTCAGTTTGGGCTTGAGAAATGCAATAAGCAACAATTTCCTCTTTACTACAAAATCTTGAACCATTTTGTTTTAATCCATCATCAATAGTTAATCCATTTATTACCCAATTTCTATCATTGAAGATAATTGGGCCCTGGAGCCAACCATGCAAGTTTAAATTAGAAATAATTCCATTCAATCCTGAAAGCATCATAGCAGCTTGAGGTCTTTTATTGGAGAATGGTCCTTCCATTTGTAAGTTGATAAAACGTGGATCAGGAAGCGCAACGGCTACATTGGCAATTTGCTCGACTGGATACCAGTCTTTCTCAAGCATTAAACCGTGTTTAATTCCAACCAATGAGCCTTGATGTTGTTGAATATTAACATCCTTCATCCAAAATCTATCAGGGTTAATAGAAAGATAAACAGGTAGACCATTGTTTAAAGCGACAATCGCAGTGTTGTAGATTGCCTGTTCAAACGGACGAATAATGGCCCCGTTGTCTAATTTTGTGGCGGATTCAACGTAAATACAAACAGGCGAATTTGTTTGCATACCCCATCCATTATCATCATAAAGAACTTCTTCACCATTAAGTTCAAAATAATTATAGCCGCCAAAGTGTGCGTGGTGGGTGAATTGAAAGCGCCCTGGCAACCTTGCTGTGTTCCTAAACCAATACTCAGGTTCATAGCCAATAATTCGGATAATCGGGGTTACAGCACTACCAATCCACCCCTCTCCGTAAGGAGAAGTAAATCTTTTCCCCAATCTTTCCTCACCATTAAACCAATATTCAGACTGGATTTTTTGTCCCTCTTCAATGATTTTTTTCCAACTTTCGTCGGCATGATAGCCACCATTATCTCTTTTTAAGTAAAAATCAAAAGGGTTTAACGGCGCAACTTTTTTATTATCAATTTCACTTTTTAATTGATTCACGGCTTGCACCAATACCTTAAAGCCATCTTGATCATTTTTTTGAACATCGTCTAGTTTTCTTTCCAAATTATCAAAACATTCTTTAATCTCTTTGGTATTAAAAGTAAAACTTTCCGTCTTGGTAGCTGTTAAAATATTGGGTAGAGTATCAGTTATCATAGTGCTTTAATTTTTACACAGTTTTTTCTTTGATTATTGAGAGGGTTTTTTCTGGCGTAAAATCATTTTGTAATTTTAAACCTTCCTCATTAACCTTGTTATTTTGAACTTTTTGGATTGCCGATTCGCAGCCAGCTATAAATTCTTCTTCATCAAAGGTAAAGAAATTTCCTTGATTAAATTGGTGGCCGTTAATGAAAAACTGACCATCATGAGAAGGTTGCTTACCATTAGGATTAATTAAGATGGCATTGTCTTTATTAGCCCAGCTTTTATAACCATTGCAATTCAATATAACAGCGTGTTTTCCGAGTCCAACTGAGTGGAAAACGGGCAAATCCCAATTTTCACCACCGGACATCCCTAATGCAATGTCAGCGCTATTCAAATAATCGTTATACATTGTATTCTTTTCCATAAATGGATGAAATTTAACATTAAAGTAATTTTTTCCTTCAAGAAGGTGATTCCATAGAGCTGCATTGTCTTCTGGCTTCAAAAATGGATTAAAAACAGCACAATTTAAATAATAGCGCCGATTATTGCCATACTTCTTTATCCAAGATTTAATTACTTGTTGGTGGTTCTTTCTTTTCTCCAGTTTGCCTACGACGTTGAAGACGATTCTTTCGTCGCTGAAAAACTCCTTATCGAGTCGCCGATAATACTTCTTATCAAAAAACAACGGCAAATAACTTACATTATCGGCTCCATAAGTCTCAAAAATCTGCTTGGTGTATTCACTTGTCACAAAAACATGCTTTTGGTTCTTTAGGATATTCAATTCTGTTTCGGTTGGGGAATCGGTTTCATAGAAGGTCAATAAAGTTTGATCTTTCGTATAAGAAGATAGGGAACCATTAAGGTGCCACAATTTAAAACCAGTCTTTTCTCTATCGTGTTCTTTTTGGGAGCAATTTAAACATGCTTGTATCCAGTTGACAAATTCTTGATCCTCCTCGTAGGCTGAAAAATCCAAATTATTTTGAATGAGAAATAATGGTAAAGGCCTTCGACCTTCCTGATAAAGTTGTCGCAAAAGCCCGAGGCTGATTTGCCCAAATGACACAGAATTGATTGCAAGTTCTAAAGAGTTCATATTGTTATTGTTATTGTTATTAAAAAATCCCGCTAGAGTTAACTAGCGGGATCATTATGCTACTTATTGTGTATGACTATTTGTTTTTTTTTTATTAAAAGTCAACATCATTACTACTGGTCGTTGACTTGTTGTCGCCGTCTCTTGGAACAGACAGGTAAACCTTCAAATTAGGCTTACGGTCGTCTGCGTTTTCTGCTACATGAGGGAAAGCTACAATATCTTTTTCAACCTTCTTGCCGTTTACTGTAATGGTCATCTTACCATTATAATATTCACGACCGGAGGCCGATTTATTCAACCAAAGAGATGCGACTTCCCTGTTTTGCCATTCACTGTTTGTGTTATTTTCACTCATATCAGTAATATTTTTTTATCAATTTAAATGATCCTATTTGTTGATCAACGCTTATTAATGTAATCGCTTTTCAGAAAAAGTCAACTTATTTTTAAAATTTCTTTTTGGCGGCTAAATTTTGGGATGAGTTTTTTTTATTTATTCTTTATTATTAATTAAACTGGTCAGATACCGTCTTTAATTGGATTGAAATGGTTATTTAATGATTTATTGGGCCGCTACCTTGAGTTGTATTAAGATTAATTTCAATATTAATTAGAAGGAAATTGAAGAGTAATTGTATTTAAATGCTTATTAATGGTTAATTGCTATTATTAATGTTAACTCATTAGAATATCGATTATTAAGATTGTCATTTAATTATAAACTAACCAAATTAAACCTATGCTACCGATCAATAAAACTCTCTCTCAAAGTTAACTAGGAAATAGCGGCCCCTAAGAACAGGGCGTGTCCTTTCTTTTGATATAATACCCATTTTACAGAACGCAGGAGGTCTCACCCTCTTTTTGGCCTACGTTATCAGCCTAGCTCATGACTACTATATCCTAATCTTTCCTCTTTTCTGAGTTACTCAATAAACAAGTAATGGATCTGATTTTGCGAGTTCTGTTATTTTAGGCATTCTTCTCTCTCATTGTTAACTGAGGTTTCTAAATGTTGCCATATGGCAAAACATTAAGGTGTTTCTTGGCCTCTCGCTGATGCAGCAGCCCAGATCATTACAATCTGCCTTAATGCCCCCATTCATCCTTGGGGCTTCCCTGTCGAGCCTTATACGGCTCAATTTGTGAATCGAGATATACTCTATCATTTCCACTTAATTTTAAATCGCCTGAAACCACCTTGTTTGAGCGTGGCCAGCACACGATTGTCATAATCTTTTACAGATTATTTTGAGAATAATGTAGTTTTAGAAAAAATCAAGATATTTTTTTTGGCAGGGAAATGGTTTTATCCCTATTGATTAAAATAATGGTACGGAAGTTAACGCCTTTGGTAAGTTACCATGCGTTAGTTAACGCCTTTTGGTTATTAACCATATTAACTTAATTAACGGTAGCTACCGTGCGGAAGCAAATAAGTTAACCACAAGTAATATTAAATAAATTAATTTTGTTACCGTAAGTTTTAATGTATTGGAAACTTACTTTAATTTTTCGAACCGAAGTAACCGTTCAAATCCGCGCCACCGTATGAAATGATTAATAACATATTCCGATTATGATTAAGAACAACATTACGGAATGAGGTAATTTTTTGATAAATTTTATTTTAATAACCGTTCTATTGAGGTAAGATGAGTTACCATGTTTCCGTTAGGAAAACAAATTTCCGAATTAAAACTAATTTAAAAGGCAACCGCTTTATTCGTAAGTAATATAGGTGGCAAAAAGAAAAAAAGAGGTATTATTTTTAAAATAATTTCGATAATGACAAAAAAGGGTCAGCCCAGAGCAATATATGGTCAGAATAGATGATTTTGAAATTTTTTTGTTGATTTTTTCAAAATGTTCGTTATGTTTTAACCATAATTGATATGATTGTAGAAATTTTAAAGAACGAGCATTTTCAAGGCGAAAAAGATTTCCCCCGAAGGGGAACTGAAAAGTCAACTGGATTTGATGTTATTGCAACTTCTGAACCGAAGATTGTTGGCGAGAGGTCGAAATGTGGCAAATGGTGGAGCCAAATTGACTATATCGAGTATGAAACAAGTCTCCATATTGCGCCGCAATCAGTTTCCAGACTTGAACCTTACAAAATTGAAGAAATTATTTTTGACTGTTTGGCCTTCCCGAGGTCTTCCGTAAGGAAGTATAACCTAACTCTATCCAACTGCGTTGGATTAATTGACAATGATTATCGAAATTCAATAAAGGTTTGTTTTAATTATAATTTTCAGCCAAAAGATTTATTCTCCATGCAAAATGGAGAGGTTGTTGGCGACATCAATATGAATAAAATTTACAAAAAG
>Ga0208644_1000879_pt1 | contig 26617 bp, 42 predicted proteins | sample VirMetDEL_Nov_18_FD_184517 | JGI IMG/M metagenome (GOLD analysis project Ga0208644, IMG submission 184517) | Aqueous microbial communities from the Delaware River and Bay under freshwater to marine salinity gradient to study organic matter... | ecosystem: Environmental > Aquatic > Marine >...
TCTTGGTGCAATATTAACTATTAATCGTTTAATTTCCCCCCTAAACACCCTATCTAGTGTTTTGCCAATTAAATAATGATGCCGATTAAGGATCATACGCTGTTTTTTTCGTTGATAAAAAAAGTATCTTGTGAACGCTAAACTATTATTTAGTAACGTTTCTCTTAATAACGCTTTTTCAATACTGGTCATTGAACTTCTTAAAAAACTTTTGTAAATCTTTGTCGCTTACGTTTAATTCGGGAGCTGGATTATTAACATTAATTGTATTTACTGTTTCTTTTGATCCACTAATTAACGTGGAAATCATCTTTAAAGCATCATTCGCCCCTTTTGAATCTACTTTATATTCACCTGTATGATGCCCTTTGTTGTCAATAATCGGCTGTTTAAGCATACATTTATGGTAAATATCAAGTAAATGCAACACTATGGCGTTTTCGTTGACAAAGATAGTTTTAATTTGTTCTTGTCGTAATACTAGGTATTCACCTACCAAATTATTATTAAGTATTTCCTCATTAATGTTGTTAATATATGTTTCTTGTGGGGATATGCTACCATAAGGTGAGCTACTATTTTTTAAATGTGTTTCACAAAATGTCAATTCCTCATCAGTTAAAAGTTTTTTAATTTCTAAAACTTTCTGCGTTAGTTTATTTGTTTGTGATTGTAATTTACTTTTTTTTGCCATATTTAAAATTCTCGATAAAACTGCATATTTTAGTTTGTGTGATTATTACCTCGTTTTGAGTGTCTTTAATCTCTTTTAAATCGTCCTTAATTGATAAGGGGGCTTCTTTCTCAATCATTCGTGAAACCTCTTTGCGTGTGGGGCGTTGTCTTAACTCATAAAAGTGACTAGGTGCACCACCTATTAATATTGATATCGTGCTGATAGCGATATAATGCCATAAATCATCCATTACCTAGTTACTCCCTTTATCTTTTCAATTGTTCTGAAAGCCCCTAAACCCAGTAACACATAAATAAGCTCTTTTGTTTCGTTGAATTGATTGTAAGGTAATTGTGGTAATGTTTCATTACATAATACCATTATATAATTAACTACATCTTTAATTATTAAATTGTAGGCTAAGTTAATACCACATACCCAACCGATTAATGGTCGCCATCCACTCATAAAGAAGTTTTTGTTTAAGGCTTCAATTTTTGTGATTTCTGCATTAATAACTTCCGATTTATCCTTTATCGCTTCAATTAATTGGTTTTTGTTTAACCGTTGATTTTTTTTTGAATAAACTACACCTAAAACAGAATTGATCAAGCTAGGTAATACCGATACTATACTAATACCCATAAGCCCACTCTGTATATCTATCCCGATCAATATCAAGATGTATATAATGATTACCTACACCTACCCCAATGAATCTGTCCGTTTCTTTTTTAAACTTATTATCAATTAAGAAATTATAATACTTAGCTGAATTAACGTAATTAAGAATAACCTCTTTTAGATCTTCACCTGTATAATATTCTGTATTACTTTTTTTGGACGCAATATCCACAGCTCTTAAATACGGTTTGTTATGCTGGGCTAAATGCCTAGATCTAAATGGAATACAGTCAATCAATGGTTTATCGCCTAACCCATTTTCTAGAGTGTTTATTTTATGTTCATCACTTAAACTTTTATAAATTAAATAATGCGTCATAAAATCTCTGCTAGAATCGGTTATAGTTACACTAGTATTAAGTTTATCTCTCAATGTTTGTAATATTGCTAATAAGCGTAAATCTGGCATCACGTAATTAAATTCTGATAACCAAAAATTTTTACTAATTTTTAAATTTTCTTTTTTCATCATCTTAATTTTAACACACTAAAATAAATTTTTGCTAATTATACAAAAATACATTATTATAATATATACGTCTTAATAGCTTATTTTTGGTTTAGTCCCCCTTTTCCAGAGATAGGCTTTTTAAGATAATTTATATATAAATTGCACTTCTTATCAATTTGCAAAAAGATGTAATTTCATCAGAAATTACAAGATTACATCGGCACGATTTTGTGCTTAGCTTTTTCATTTTGTAATTTCTGCCAATTTTCTGAAATTACAAAAAATGTGACGTAGCGTCTAAAATCCTTAATTAAACACTGTTTTGTAATTTTCAATTTTTTTTAGAAATTACATTTCTTTTCAATTTTGTGCTTAATTAACATCTTGTAATCTTGTAATCTTGTAATTTCACTTTCAAGCAAAAAATCAAAAATCAAAAAAAATATTCCTTAAATTACAAAAGCCAAATTACAAGATTACAAGGTTACAAAGGGCTATTTTTACATTTCCTTATACAAAAATAATATATAAATTACTTAGTTGATAATTAGCTAAAAAAGCGGGATTTTTTCTTTTATATTTCTCTTATAACTCTTAAAATCATATCATCATGATCTCTTTTAGCTTGATTTATACAATAATTCTTAAATTCATATAAAATAGACTTATTTTCAAACACTATAGTTTCAAATATTAAAGGTCTATCTGATATTCTTACGTAAGAGAAAGGATTTTCCCACTCACAAAAAGGTAAACATACAGTGGACACCACATATTCTTTTGCACCATAAAGTGTTGATACTGTGCTGTTATCTGAGGCTAAATTAAACTTATCGTATTTGATAGCATCTTTCACCCCATTATTTTTTTTAAGAAACTCACGATATTTGGTTTTATCGCATTTTATAACTGTGTCTGTTGCTTTGTCATACCAATAATAATCATCATTTAATTCATTCATAACTCAACTCCATATTCTGGCATTTCATCAAATAAACTATGTATTGTTTTAATTACATGGGAATAAATATCTTCATAAGAATAAGCGTAACCTCTTTCCATATCCCATGCATGATTAAAATCACAACCTACTTTTATTATTTTCTTTTCGCCTTCCTCTAATCCCCTAACTTTTGAATAAAATGTTATTCCAGAATAAAAGTAAATATTATTTAGCGTTGTATGGTTGTCGTAATTATACATTGTTCCATGATGTTTCCCTAATTTATAATGTTCTACAGGTAACCAAAATGAATCAGGATTATATTTTTTTGGTATTTTTTCGATATCAATGTAAATGTAATAAGTCCAATAATAATCGTCAACATTAAAATCAATTTTTAAATTTGGTCTGAAAATCTGATTAATCTCAAAAAAAACATCTTTATAAAAACCTGTGTATATTATTCTTTTATTTGTTTCACTCATAACTCAACCTTTTTGTACATTTTTTCTAAAAACTCTTCAATATTGCTACCATCAGTTAACATAACTGCTTCTAACATATCAGCATAATTTACTTTATCGAGTATCTTATTTTCAATTAAGAATTTAATTATTTTTTCAGATTCCATAAAATATTCCTCTTTATATAAAGTCATTAGAACTTACACCATTAATATAATAAGGATCTGTTAATTCTCTGCGTGATTGTTCTGAAAAATCATTATAAAGGTCAATTTGATTAACACTTTCAATTAAATCAAATAAGTTAATTTTTTGATCAATTATTAAAGAACTAATATAGTCATTAAAATCAAGATTAAGCTCAATTGTAACGTAATTGATATATAATTCCAGTTGCTCTTGATCAATTATATTTAATTCTTCAAAATACGTTGCCCAATCGCTAGGGGCATTATAATAAGGGTTTTTCCCTGTGTATTTGTATAAGATCATTGTTTACCTCTCTTTTCTCTTTGATATAGATATAGTTTACTACTATTTATTTAATTTTTAAATAGGTATTTTTAATCGGAAACCTCCTCATATGTTTTCTTGAAAATTCTAGGCTTACAAGGGTAAAACTCACCCTCAACTCCCTTTATTATGTAATCCCCTATACTTGCTATATGTTCACCCTCTAACGTTGGAACTGTAAGAGTGTTATCTTTGTTTTTTTTGAACCCACAAGTAACAAACTCTTTCAACTTCTCTAAATTATCGGAATCACCTGTATATTGAATAGCTTGAATAACCACAGGCTTTTTTTTATATTTTTTAATCGGTTTGCTTACTTCGGGAAAACCTTGATTTATGCTTTTTGTGAAATCTTCAGAAAATAAATTAATTTCAGTCGTAAGTTTACTTAAAATATTTTTTAATTCTTTTTTACTCAATTTTTTGTTTGGATCTGATAATTGAATTTCGCCACGATACCTTCCATTTTCTTTTGTGATTTTAACTTCTTTAAATTCATATTCTTTAAATTTCAAATTTATTTCATCTATATTCATTTTTTCCTCCTTATATCGATTAGTTTTGCATTGTTATAAGATCTTACTTCTGAATTATCATAAGCGCTTACTTTTGAATTTTCATAAGCGCTTACTTTTGAATGCCCAAAAGCCATTACTTTTGAATGCCCAAAAGCCATTGCTTCTGAATTTTCATAAGCGCTTACTTTTGAATGCCCAAAAGCCATTGCTTCTGAATTATCATAAGCTTTTGATTTTGAATTATCATAAGCATATACCTTTACATTATCATATGCGTATACATTTACATTATTCATAGCTATTACTTTTGCGTCACCAAAAACATAATAGATATTATCTCCAGTTAATAAATAGTAACCATATTCATCTTGTTTTATATCTGCTGGGTTGGTTTTTTCTTTATCTAAATAAATCATTATTAACTCCTTTTACTTATTAATTGACACAAGCAACCTTTCAATCAAAATCATTATATGATTATATTTTGCTTGAGTTACTTTTGGATCATTATTATATTTTTGCAATTCATTTTTAAGCAGTTTAAATATAATTTCATTTTTATATTGTTGTAGAGGACTCATACGTTCCACCGTATAATATAGCTAATAATTACTAACACGGTGCAAATATAAAAAGCTGTTTCCACATAATTAAATTTTTTATCCATTGTTTACCTCTCTTTTCTCTTTGATATGTTTATATTGTAACATATTAATTATTTTTTTTAAAATTTATTAGATTCAAACACGACTTTTTCGCTTGGATTATGAATGTTCTTGATCGCCAAGCCATTATTTCTAACAGCTTCAATCTGGACTTTTTCGGATGGATTATCAATATATTTGATTGCCAACACATTATTTTTAACAGCTTCTAACTGAACTTTTTCGGATGGATTATCAATATACCGTATTGAATCCCCATTCTTTTTAACAACTTTTAGCTGTTCTTCTTCATTTTCCATTACTTACCTCTCTTATCTCTTTGATATGTTTATATCATACTATTATTTTAAAAAAAAACAAGTATAATAAAACCTATATCAATTAAAAGAGGGAAGAGATGAAAGAGTGTAATATTACAAGTTTTTTAACTATTAAAAAAACTAAAATAAAATTAACCGTAAGGATTGAAAATAATGTAAGCTGTAAATCATACGTGTATGAAACTAAAAACACGATTAATACAATTGAGTTACTTAATTGGCAACAATTAAAAATCAAACAATCGCTTTTGAATCACCAATTTTAATCGCTAAATCAAGTAAGTTTTTGTTTAATTGACCGATATAATGCGATAATTTATCTTGGTATTTTCGCTCTTGATCTAACCTTTCGGCGATAATTTCAATCTTCTCGTCAAAAATCATATTGATAATGTCAATCAAGGAATTAATGTCTTGCACATCTTTTTCGAGGCTTTGAACTCGATTAATTAGTTTTTCCATTGAGATACTTTATTTTTTCATCGTTTCGTAAAATTACTTCTCGCTGTTCTTGCAACAACGAATTAATATTATCGATACTATACTTAACGTTTTTTAATTCTTTTACAACGCACGATATTTCATTTTTTAAATCTTTCTTAATTGGATCAACAAATTTATTAAAGTTATCTTGATTGATATACTCAGTTTTTAGTTTAATTTTGATATCATCTAAGTTTTTTGTTGTTTGCGTTTGAAATTTAAAAATCTTAACTGTAACGTAAAAAATAGAAGGTAAATTAAACATAAGTATAATCCCAAAGAATGAAAAAAGCCCTAACTCTCTAAGTGAATCTAAAATTAAACGTAATCCTACAGTTTCTACCATGCCTGTCATAATAGTTTAATTTTAACGTACTTTTTTAAAAATTAAAAATTATAACTTTTCAAAAGCAAAATCATACTGCTTAATTTCAAGTCGTACACCGATAGCTTGGTATGTATCGTAGACTAAATAACTTACATCATTATTATTTCCGATAATTTTTTCAGTAAAAGATCCCTCAAAAAAAACGCCTATTTTATTGTTTTTAAGTGGTAAATATATAAATTTGTATCCCATTCTATTAACTGCATGATTATAATTTAGTATTGATTTCCTGTTGCTTGTGAATCCAGTGGACGCCCCTAAAAAAAACGTAGCTCTATCAGTTAAATCGTAACGAATTTTAAAATATTGAATTTCGGCAAAGCCGTTTCCGTTTTCAATTTTGCCAAATTTAAGTTGTGGGGCAAAAATAAATGAACGTGAAAAACTTATACTGTCACCATGAATAATGGTTGATAGCAAACAAACACATAAAATTAATTTTTTCATTTAAAAAAACTCCCTTTAAAATAATTGTAATTGTGCTGTATGTATATTTATTCTTTCACACATCTTTATAAAATAATCTTCATCAATTTCACACCCAGTTAAATTAAAATTCATATCATGACAAGCAATCGCAATACTACCACTACCTAGATGAGTATCGAGGATCTTATCTCCCGCTTTTGCGTAATTATTTAAAATCCAAGAATAAAGTTTTACTGGTTTTTGTGTTGGATGAAACCTGTTTTTTTCTTGGCTTCTCACCTCATACGTTTTAGCAACCTTATCAAAAGAAGACCAAGCCATCTCCCATCTGCTCATTGAGGGCATCATTTGTTTTTTATCCCAACATATAATTCCCCTTGTGTTATATAGGTGGTCAATAAAATAATTCCCCCCCCATATTATTTGGTTTTTACTAACCCTAAATAGTTGTTTAAAGTATTCTGCACTTGGAATTTCCTCATCCCATTGTTTTAATCTATATTCTTCTTTGTATTTTCCCATTATACCCTTGCCACCTCCTTCAACCAATCTACTTCCAAGACCATAAGGGGGATCAACAATGGCAAGATCAAAATAATTATCTGGATACTTCTTCATTAACTCCATGCAATCCATGTTATATAAATTTAAATTATTTTTAACAAAATAATTCATTGATCCACCTCATAACTTATATATATTGCTAATGCAATAATTATTAAAATCAAAATAAATATAAATACATTCATATATTAATTATAACTCAAGGTTAAGGACTCAAGATAAAATTTATTTCCATACTTTTTTTTATTTTCTGAAAACATTTCAAAAAAATATAATCTATTTTTTTTGTTTGGTTTAAAAAACAAACACTTTTCAAACTTTTTTGGAGTCTCATTAATATATGGTAATACAACATATGTTTTATTTCTATGCAATTTTGGATCTTCAACTTCACCATAAAAACTAATACTTGTGTTGTATGATGGTATATAATTAGTGTAACTTAATTCCATGGTTACCCCTCCCCTGCAACTTTCTTAGCTAAACGCATATTGGTCGTGTAGACAACTAATCTAACTCGTGGGTTTTTCTTAACATAATCAACAACATATTTTTTATACTTGTGCGGGTATTTCAAGACTGAATCCGCCCACTCCTGCTTACTGAAATCAGTATTAACATGTAATTTTTTAGCGTGTTTACCAGTTCCAATAATAAAATCACTAGCTTTACTTACACCTTTGTAAGATACTAATTTGCTTGCCACCTTAACATCGTTTGCATAATATTTTTTCATTTTCTCTACCTCTCTTCTCTCTTTTGGTATATATATAATACCATAACTATTTTAATGTTCAATAGTTTTTTTTAAATTCTTTGATATTTCTAGGTAGCCGTTTAAATCATCTAAATTATCCTGTTTATGTTTCCTTACTTCTCTACACAATTTTAAAATCGCCATCATATCACTTACCTGTGATGGCAATATATGATAACCAAGATAGCCTGTCCACATCCTAGCAATCAAATCGAAAGTATCAACATAATTACCATAATCTTTTTCACGCTCATTTAATAATTGTTGTGTTTTTTTACTAAAAGTCACGTTTTCCCCCCCTACTAGCTAACCAATTAATAATACAATATTCTGCATCTTTTTTAGTTTCAAACCGATTATTTGATAATTTTTTATTGTGAATACAGGTGTTATACTTTTTTTTATCAAAAACTAGGTATGTGTTTGTTTCTTCACATTTTTTAATCTCAAAACGTTTCGTTAAAGTCACCATCTTAAACTCCTATTATGAATCATAATCAACAACGTAATAACAACTATTAATAATTGACGGATTAATTTCATCTATATTTTTGACAGTCTCAAAATCACTTTGAGTTAATTTAAATAAATTACTTAATGTTATTTCTTTGTTCATTATTTCTGTTATGTCATTAATATAATGATTGAAATTTTCTGAGTGTGGTTCTATTTTATAATGTTTATCTGGCTGTAATTCTCCGTACTGTTTTACCTTATCAATTCTAATGGCTTCATAGTCTTGAACATGTTCATCAATTTCTCTTTTTAATTTAGCTAACTTAAACAAAATCGTACTAGAAAATCCCACCAACTTGGTCAAAGCAATAAAATCGCTATACGTGTTATATAATACACTTAATTTAATTGTTTCTATTTTTGGCTCTATTGGCTCTATTGGCTCTGTCGTTGTTGTTTCTTCCATCTCTTTTTCTCCTTTATCGTGCAAAGGTAAACCGTTTCTTGTTGGTTAACCCTTCACACTTTTGACATTTATAATTAAAAACCACCCCATTAATTAATACAGTATAATTCATTAATTTTGGTTTTACATCTTTCCCACATTCACAGAATTTATCCATTTTTTAAACTCAAAAACGGTATAAAACACCCTGGACTTTTTTGTGGTGCTATTTTCTTTGGCGCAGGGGGCTTTTTCTGTGCCTGTGTTTTTTTTGCCCTTAATTTGGGGTTTGGTTGTGGATTTAACCCTATTCTTGCACGGATATGCATTAATTTAGTTTACTTTCTTTTTTAACGTCAATCCACGATTGACCCGCCAAATATGTAACAACGATACTCACTACACCAATAATTTTATCAAGTGAAATATCCATGTTTGCCCACTCTGTTAATAGAATAAACAAAACGCTAGAAATAGCTAATGTTAATTTTTTACTTAAACTTGTTGTAAAATTTGAAAAATCCATAATAAACTCCTTTTTTATATTAAATTAAATCCTTTTAACTTATTTGATAATATTATTAAATTCACCTCCTGCCAATAATTTCTATTTTTAAAAGAAACGTTAAACGCATAATTTTTTAAATTACCAAAAGGGATTTTTTCAACTTCAAACATAATTTTCGTATCAAAAATAAAATCATATTCCCCACATCGAACAACCAAAAAAACTGTATTAGATCTAAATCTGTTACGCATCCATTGACGTTGAGGTTCAGTCCAGTGTTTCAAATTAATAAACGTGTTATCTTTTTTAGGCATGGTGCAACATTTAAACTCAATAAACCCATGTATACCATCTATAGTATAGGTGTAGTCGGGAGTACCGTTACACATAGAATTCTCTATTTTTTCGTGTCCGTCAACATTAGAAATTTTGTTTAATATTAAACTGAAATCTTTGCTTAATTCACTTTCGGGTTTCATCGGTTTGCTCTTTTCTCTTTTTTGGTTTACTCCATATAATACAATTACATTTTACACATTTTTTTTTGTTTGTAACACAATATTTTTTTTTGTCAGATTTTTTCTGTAAATTTATTATCTTCATAATTATATTATACCGCACTTGTTAATCAATCTAAAACTATTATCACCATTGACAATATCAAGCCTATTTTTAGTCCTTGTTAATGCAACATAAAAAACTCGTATTTCTGTTTCTTTTTTCTGTTTAGAAAATCGACTAAATTTATTTCCTAAACTATTAATCACTATTACTCTTTCCGCTTCTTTCCCCTTTGCTCCATGAATCGTATTTAATTTAATTGTATAATTGAATTTCAAATCTTTATTTAATTTAAGTAAACTTTTTAAGTATTTCTTTTTTTTGTATTCAAAGTTAAATACCGTTTCCCAATCATGTAATAATGTTGTATTTATATCTAATTTTTTATATTTTGAATAAAAAAATTTGGTCATTACATTTGTTTGCTTTTCAGTTAAATCGTAACTTTTCAATTTCTCGTTTTTTAAACTCAAAAAAATCTTTAACGCTCTAAATTCTGGAATATCACAATACCCTATATGTTTTCCATCAATCTTATAGGGTAATCCTAATTTAATTAATTGGCTTTCAATTTGGGATCTAAAAAAATGGTTACGATATAATATCAATATATCATCATTATAATTGATATTTTTAACTGATAATACATTATTATAATAGTTAATCGTTCCCTGCTTATCCGTAGGCTTGAAATCTTTAAAAACTCGATTTTCTAGTTTCTGTATTAAGTTTTGACTTTTTTTGAACACATCTACAGGTAACCTATACGATTTATTTAACACAACTCGTTCACAATTAAACGCATGTTCAAACTCTTGCATACCGTTAAGCCTAGCCCCTGCCCACTCGAAAATTGATTGATCGTCATCTCCTGCAATAATAACAATAGGTATATTTAACGCCCAATCATACACTATTTTCCATTGTAATAATGATAAATCTTGAGCCTCATCCACAATTAAAACTTTTGTATTTAAATCATATTGATTATACGCATTATATAGCATATCCGCATAATCAATATAATTATTTTCTTTTTTAAATTCTTCGTATCTATCACAAAATTTAATAAATTGATTTAAATTCCCTTTTTTTTCCGATTCTGAATACAACTTTTTTAAATCCGTTACCATTTTATTTTTTGCTAGATTGTATAACGCAAGGTAAAAATCCCCTAACAACGTTTCCGAATTTTCAATATTTTTAAAGTTGAATTTATACTTATATTTTTTTGAAAACTCTTTTAATTTTTCATTGTCTATAACATATTCGGGTAAGAATTTACACATCTGAAAACAAAGAGAATGAATAGTGCCGATATGTTTAATTTTTATATTACTTTTATTAGATAAAACTTTGGCCGCTGTTTTGGTAAAACTGCATAAAATAAAATCTTTACTATTTAAATTATATTTTTCTGAATAATAATTGATTTTATCAATAAGATATGTGCTTTTCCCTGTTCCTGCACTGCCATATATAACTTTTCGCTCTGTCTTAATTTCCAAACTGTCACCCTTTTTTTAATTATACATAAAAACGGCTGGGTGGTTCTACCCTACGGAGGCTATCAATCTCCATACACACCCAGCACATTAAAAGTAAGTTAGAATTTTATTTTAACGTTTCCGCATTGTTTTGACGGAATTTTTCAATAAATTCGGGAGTTTCATTTATATATAAATTATCTGGATCAAACGCTTTCATCCCTGCAGGTAACTTGGTTACTGTATCAACATTAGCATAGGTTTTACCGTTACTTTCAGTATGCAAAACATTAAGCATACATGGCAACCCTACCAATATATTTAAGTCAAAACCACCCTTTAATTCTTCGGGTGTCAGTTTACCTCTCCATGCTTCAATTATTTTACTCAGTCTTGATAGTGAGTTAAAACTGTAAGTTGTTGTAAGGTTCACTGTTTTGTTTTTACCTTTATACTCCCCCTTTTCCATTTCTTCGTCAACTTCCCACATTAACATAACTTGGTGCTGTATTTTTTCCTCGCCCTTAAATACTCTTTTTCTTTTTCCCAATCGCCATACGCCAATACATACAGCAACATGATTATTTTCTGATGCTAAAAAATTATTACTTGTTGTTTCTTCTCGTTTTATTACTAAATTATCTAAATTATCTAATTCCATTTTATTTTTTCCTTTATTTAATTATTTGTTTATTTATTTCGTTTTACTATTTTTGTTACTTGGTATTCATGAAACCTAAATATGTTTTCGTTTATTTCACCTCCATTATTAATATAATCAGTCAACAAAGCTCTAAGACTATTATTATTAACTGTTTCTTTAATTAACAGGCCGTGACCATTATCACGCAACCAATTATAAGCGTCTTCTTGCCTATCCGATTCAATACTAACATAATACGCTTTCGAATTAACTATCTGCCCTACCCCATCAATACTAATGTTCTTAATCCCTTGTGCTTCCATAGCATTGGGAACGTGATGTTTTCTCAACAATTCATAAAATGAGGTTAAAAGTGTTAATGCCCCTTTTATATCGTCAATTTTTTGTTTTGTGTCATTTTGTAATTTTGCTAAATCAACTAGAGTTTTTGTTGCTAAATTATCAGAATTGTTAATATCAATATAGCTATCAACACCCTTTTTTAAGTTTTCTATAATATTGTTTAAATTATCCATCTTTTACCTCTCTTATCTCTTTTTGATATTTTTATATTATATAATTAAAAAAATTATTATTCAACATTTAATATAGTGCATTAATTCTGGATGATTTTCTTTTATAAATAATTTTACTGATTCATAAGGTTTTTTTATCCACATTATCCCAAAACGATTATTCTGAACGATCTCTAACTGAACGATCTCAATAGGGTTTTTAATGTACTTAGCTAAGTAACCAAGATAGCAAGCTTCTCTTTTTTTCCCAGCGTTTACTGCTTCAATTTGGATATTATCGCTAGGTTTTTTTATGTACTTTATACAAACTGGGTCTTGTCTTACCGCTTCAATCCTTGCTTTTTCTGTTGGATTTTTAATAAATTTTATCAATTCGCCCTTTTTTCTTACCGCAATTATTTGCAAATCTTCGCAAGGATTAATTATATACCGTATAGCGTAAGGGGTTTTATTGACTGCATCAAATTTAACTTTATGGCTTGGATTCTTAATATATTTCAATACCGCCCCGTCTTGATTTACAGCTGTAATCTGCTCTTCTTCGCTTGGGTTATCTATGTACTGTATTAAAAAACCGTATTTTTTTAATATTTCTTTCTTTTCTAAATTGCCATTTTTAAATAAATACTCACAAATATCATTTAACTGTTTAACCTGTTTTTTTAAACCTTTTTTTAAACACATATTTTACCTCTCTTATCTCTTTTAATTATATTATATAACTAAAAAATATTAATCGTCTAGAAAATTATCTAAGTTGCGTATATATTTTTTTAACTGTGCGTGTTCTATGTCTTTAGTGTTAGTTAATAAATGATAAAAATCAGATTGTGATATATTCATTTTTTTAGCTATTTTATTATCATCCCACCCTTTTTGCTTTAATTCGTTTATCGCATCTAATAACAAACTGTAGTTAGCTATATCGCTCTTGATTGTGTCTATTCCCATATTATTAATTATTACAAATTAATTGAATTATAAATCTTATCTTGGTTTGCCCATTTAAGAACGTTAATACTTCCATGTATTGCAAGTAACGCATGAACACATAACGCAATGATAACAGGATCGCCAGTAAACAATAAATGATCCGTTTCGGGATTAAATTTATTTGCCATTGTGTCAATATCTTTTTTAATTACAGTGTTGATTTTTGAGTTTGCTATACTAGAATATTCAAAACTAGTTACAAATGTAGGCTCACCATAATTTTTTGCTTGTGAATAATTTTTGTTATTTTCTTGTGTAATCCAAACTATTCCTTCTTTATTTTCCATCTCTTTTATCTCCTCTCTAATAATCATTATACCATATCATTAATATTATTCAATGATTGCTTAATATGCTCCGAAAAATCTTTTTTACTTTTTAAACAATCGTAAATTTTTTCATCCACAGTATTTTTATAAATTAAATCAAAATAGGTCACTGTTCTATTTTGCCCGATTCGGTGGCATCTGTCTTCCGATTGCTCCCTGAATAACAAGCGTTCACTGTTACTATAATATATAACATAACATACCGTATTAATCGTTAATCCTGTACCCCCACTGTTAGGTGTCGACACAAAATACCGTATATCTCTATTATCCATTTGTTTTTGGATTTCTTGTCGTTCTTCTTTTGTTTTATCCAAAAATGAAACCGCCCCAAATTTAAATTTATCCGTTTTATAATCACTTAAAAACCGTGTTACTTTTTCAACTTCATACCGATACTTACACCATATAATCACCTGCTCATTATCGGGTAATTCATCAATAATTGATTTTATTTCTTGTAATTTTTTGTTTTTTTGATCCGTTACAATATCGCTAATTTTTTTGATCGGCTCTCCCTTATCATCAACTTGGCCTGTGTCTGCATTAACAAAGCCCCCACTAACCTGCTGTAAACTCACATACAAACTTAACGCATTATTATATATCTGATTAATATCATCTAAGCCTTTAAGCTCAATGATTTTATCTTTTTTGATTTTGGTATAAAGTTTTGATTGCTCGTTTTCCATCTCTAAAAACCTTGTCATATATACCTTACTTGGTAACTCTTTTGAGGCTTCATCTTTTGTTACTTGGTAGGTGTAAGGACTAACTAATTTCATTAATTCCTCTACGTTTTTATACCCAACAATTTTTTTAAATTCTTTTGATTTCAGTTTAATTGTTTCAGTGATAGTGTACCGATTTTTAAAACTCCAAAAATCTTTAATGCCTAATATATTAGGATCAATAAATTGATAAATTCCAAAAAGGTCAAGTATTCCCTGACTAACAGGTGTTCCAGTCATCGCTATACGATACACGCAATTTCTTGTTGCATTAAATATATTTTTAAATCTGTTACTTGTAGGATTCTTAATATCGTGAGCTTCATCAACAACACACGCAACTTTATTTAATTTAGTAAATTCATTAAATTTATGAGTTAATCGCCCATCACTTAACTGTAACGATTCTACCCCACACACCAAAATTTTAAGTTTTGTTTTGTCTTTGCTTTGTATCATATTATCAATTTTTTTAAATGCCTTTTTATCTAAAATTTGAAATTCATAATCAAAAAAAGCGTGTTCTTGTAATTGTTTTTCCCACACATACCTAATTGAGCAAGGGCATATAATCACTAACGCATCAATTTTTTTTAAACAAAAATGTGCGTTCATTAAATCAATAATAATTTTACTCTTACCTGTTCCCATCGCCATAGCTAACATTGAATTGTTTAAATTGTATACATGATTCAATGCCCCTATTTGATACGATCTAGGCTCATATTTAAACTCAAAACATGTTGGAAAATCTTTATATTTTGGTAAAGCGTCATCAAAATTATTAATGTAATTTAAGCAATCTTGTGTCATCTTTAAATTATCATAAGTTTTCATTAACTCTTTTATGTGCATAACATTTAATTTTAATGATGATGCTTCCCACATTTTCGTTTTGGATACAAATTTTCTACATGGGAATTTTCTTACAAGATCAAGCTCATTAAAATTGGTTGATATAATGAATTTATTATTTAAATAATCAATTACCATTATTAACACCCTCAACATCAATTAGTTTATCTTCTTTTTTTATGCAATCAATTTTATTTTTATCTGTTAATGGTATCCGCCAGATATTTACTACTTGATTACCGTTTTCTGTTTTAACTCGTATTGTATGCGATTCTACGTTAAACTCTTTTAATGCTAAATAGATGTTTTCTCCTAAAACATTACCGAACTTTTTAGTAATCAAAAATTCTTTAAAATCTGGAAATCTAAAACAAAAATACCGTTTCTTTTGCATCGTGTGTTTATCATCAAAACTAATAATAATCTGTTCACCATCAAGGATAGCTGATCGATCTTCTAAATTTTCGCATACATTATCATCACAGTTTGAATTTTTTCTAAATTCTTCCAAATACCCACGCACTAATCCCGATTGACTTGCATCGTCTGGCAATTCTTCATACTCTATTTTCTTGGTTAATTCTTCCACAATATACATCCATTCATCCGCTTTTACCGTTTTAATTACAGTATCTAATTGCTCAAACACTTTAAGCCTAAAATACTTAAAATTAAGTAATTCATTACTGCTTAACGTAACAGATTTAAACCCCTCAATTGAATTAACTTTTACCTCTAATCGATACTTAACTGGTTCAGTAATGTATTTTATGAATTTCCCAAATTCTGGTAAATCACTTAACATTAACGTGCTTTTTTCTGCACTTGTAATCCCGTATTGCCTTTTTACACACAATTCTGCATTACAATACATTTTGCATGGGTTCTCTTGGCATTTATATTGATAACCCTTTTGCCTTTGTACTGACTTAATTACTGCGTTTACTTCCTCATAGGTTAATTTTGGTGTTATAGCAACATCATTAAAGTTATATACCATACTTTCCCACCCATCGGGGGATTTTTTTCTGGCATAAATACAAAAGTTATATAATGCGTTATTGCGTTGCCCTTGTCCGATTTTGTTTTTAAAAAATTCTTGGATACATGGTGGTGCTTGTGCGTGTTTATCATCCCCCACCAATTTAATTAAATCATCATTACTAACCCTAATTGAATTACAATAATTGATAAACGTATTAACATCATAAACAATCTTATTATTAATAATTGCGTATCGTTCAGTATACCCTTTTTCGCACCCAAAATAAGGTAAATTAATCCAATTTCCTATAATATGTTTATCGACACTATCTTGTTTTGGAAACACCTCAATTTCTATCTCACCATGCCCTTTTAAAACATCAATTAAATTGTTAAGTACGGATCGCAATAGTTTAGTTTTTAGTTTCTCTTTTCCAAAAATGTATACATGACCACCACCACTTTTAGATCTACATACAACCATAGGCAACTTTTCATCTGCTATTTTTTTAGCTAACTTAAATAAATTGATCCCATCTGATATTTCGTGATTGTCAAAATCTAATACTCCAAAATTACTAAACTCTTTATCAACTACAGGGATAATACCTAACCCCATAGCCCCACTAAAATGGTTATCATACTCTTTTTGTGTTGGTGCTGTCTTTTTGGTAAACGATTTATTGTTTTTCCAATCGTGTACCCCAAATGCGTTAGGGTTGCCCGAAAATAAATTTTTAAATTCTTCCATAGTTAATCATCTCTCCTCTCTTTTGATATATTATAGTATACATTATATCTAGCATTTTTTTAAATATTTTTTGTAATTTCTAAAAAAAAAATAATCATCACCCAAATTACAAAATCGCCTATTTTTAAGCATTTTTAAGCATTTTTATCGCTTCCTAGAAATTACAAGATTACAACTTTTGTGCTTAATTTCATTTTTTTGTAATTTCTGGTATTTATTAACAATTTTGTAAATTTAAGTACAAAAACAGGCTATTTTTAAGGCTTTGTAATCTTGTAATGCTGTAATTCCACTTTTTTTATTTTTTTTTAAATTTCAAAAAAAAATCCCTTAATTACAAAAATATGAAATTACAAGATTACAAGATTACATCCTGTTAATAACCTGTGTATATTTTTTTTATCTATGCTTAAAAACTGTGGATAACCTGTTAATAACGTGTAATTTCTGTAAAATTACAATTTTTGTATTTTTTCGTTATTAACTGGCTGTAATAACTGAAACCGCATAGTTTCCTACTGTCGAGGATACCATAGACGCTACTCTAACGTAAAGAGTTCCAGTCGCATTGATATTATATGTGGTGTTAGTTGTTGTCGCTACATCGGTATAGGTTTGGTTATCTGTACTTTTTTGGATCTTATAAAGACTTATATTATTAACAGGATTCCATTTAGCTACAACAACTCCAGAATTAGGTGTGTTGGTTAATAATAATCCCCCGATATTCTGCGGGAGTGGTAACGTGTTCGGTTCTTCTGTTGTTCTTATTGGTGGTGTTCCAGAATCAGCTGTGTAATTGGATGGGATGTAGGGCATACATTCAATGGAGTATGTTCTATTGCCTTTTGCTGTAATTTTAGTTACAACACATAATTGACTTATATTAGTAGCAATACCAATTTGAAAAATAGTCGAGATTTTATTTGTTTTGGATGAAATAACTGATGGACCACTAGGAATTGTTTTGAATTTGTACGGATCATTATTATATTGTTGTGCCTCATACGATACAGCTATATTCCCTGTAACATTTCCGAAAGGCGTTATAAATCTAACGTAATACGTTCCAGAATCGCTAAAATCAATAGGTTGATTAGATGTAATTATCGTTTCATTATTAATTGTTTCAACCTTAACCACTTGCCCACTTTGCCCCCAATCTGGTAAATCATGGCTCACGCTTATAACACTACCATATGACGGTATCTGACCTCGATCATCCGTATCAAACGTAATTAATTTATTGTTATTTTCTAGCACTGACTGCATATATTGAGCCTCTCGCCACGCTTGATAATATTGCGTAACTCCAAATAGTGTTACCTCTTTATAATTCCCTGCGTTTTCCTTTGTGTATATTTTTGCGGGTTCATAATTGTTTTCCTCATCAATATAATTTACTATATAGGCTTTGTAATCATTTTTTTTAAAAAATATATATTCCATATTAAAACTATTAGGTAGCATATTATCTGGCGTAAATATCATCTCGTATGCTGTTTGTGCTTGATCTCTAACGAACGTTAATTTATTCCCAATCATGACTGGCCTTGCTCGTCCAGCTCGGGCAACCTTAGTTAGAGCTTCCCATACGGTAATAGTTGAATCAAAAACACCATCAAAAGCATCATCATATAATGAGTAACTTGACCATGTATTATCCAATTCAACTAACGTTGATAAATCTAGAGTACTCTCATGTTTGGACGCTCCGTATGATGACAACCATATATCAGCTAACGCCCATGCAATAGATCTAGTCGCTGTTAAATTGCTCCATGATCCGTTACTATATTTTATTAATTTTCGTTCAGACAATACCCCGATCTTATTATCAAGTTGGTTAGGGTTGTTACTCGCTGTAACAATTTTTACTTTTAATAAATCTACATTCGGGAAATATTCTTGTTTTGGGTATACTATTTTAATTCTATCAATTGAAACGTCATCAGAATAATCCTCTAAATAATGATTACTATTAGCTACATATAACATAACTTGATATTGTGGATATATATTTATTTCGTAATCATCATATCTAAACAAATTTAATTTTACTGTTTTGTATACGGTGTTAGTTTGTGGCGTGTAAAGATAAAAATCATTTTTAAACACTAAATTATTATCTAATCTAGGATACCCACTTGATACGAAAGCAACTACGTCATGTAATTTTAGTGTACCTGTTTTTTGAGTAAAAAATCGTACAGAATTACTATTAACATAATCAATGTCACTTGTGGGTACAACCGTGCCATTATGAGTAAAATAATAATTATCACTAGATGATTTTGTAGGGAATTTTAAACCAGATATATCGTTATCAATTCCCCACCAATAATCTGACGTAGGTAAGCTAAATTGATAATTGTCTGACGTTGTAGTCACATCAACCTCATACACCCACTTATAATACCCTGATCCAGCAGGCTTCAAGTATCCCGATATATTTTTATGTATTTGGTACACTTGGTTATTTTGTTTCATGTAGAAACCGTTAAGGCTTCTTAAATCAAGCTCAATGTAAACATCCCCTGCATACGGTGTTTCAATTGTGAATACCTCCGTTGCTGTACCATTAACTAGATAAGGGTTTTTATTTAAATCTGAATCTGTCGAAGATAACAAAGAATAAAACGGGTTTTCATAATAATCACCTTCCCGATACAAAACTGCAAATATTGTTTCGTCATCACTTGTCCATGCGGAAGTATCCGCCAAAGTTAAACGTGAATCTGTCACAGCGGTAATTTCAAAAACCCCATTAAACGCTGTGTTTTCATCACTCCATATTCTCACAAAATCACCGATATTAAATTTATACGTTAAGTAATGGTCGGAGTGTGGAAATGTTATATGTTTATTTGTTTTATGAAAATTTATTGCTGTGTAAGATACCCTACTCCGTGCAGGGCTTTTGAATGGTACACTGTTGAACTCTTTAACTGTATACACCAAAGTTTCTGTGTTGGTCACTTGAGTGTTAGGCGTAAACTGTGTATAACTTACATTTTCATTCCCTAATATTTTAGTTTTACCTGAATACAACTGATGAATAACATGTTCCCCATGACCTAAACTCAATAAATATTCTGTAACAAGTTTTGAATCCTCAAAATATTGATACGGTGCTGTTGCTAGATCTGGAAACCATTTTAGTTTTCCATATTGTGAGGGTATCGGTTCACCAATTCGAGATAAATTTCTTTGTGCATTAAAATTATATGCACCCCCAACAGGTCTATTTAAATTCGTTTGTAAGTCTTCTGGTTCGGGAATAAATATAGATGCAATTAATTTAAACGTATTAAAAACGCCCACAATAGGAACAAAACTTTTAGCGATATCTTTTATTTCAATATCTTTAAAATTTCCTTGTGGAAATTCGTAAATATTAAGCGTATCACCATCATTTAAATTAAAATCTAAATCTTGTATTACATAATTTTTTTTATTAACTTTAAATGTTAATACTGGAATTTCTTTGTTTTTGTAATAATCAATAATAAACGTTTGAGCATTAATATTTTCATCGGTAACAATTTTTTGACATTCAAAAATATTAAAAGGGTTATTATGTATTTGGATTACTACACTCATAAAATTCAACTCGATTATATAATAATTTTATTTTACTCATTCTATTATACACCACCCCTACGCCATTCGTACAATGTAACACCCCACCATCAATATATATACCTACATGATGGGCTTTTGTTACCTTACCAAGTAATACAACACAATTATTTACAGGGTTTTCAATTTTTTTCCAAAACGGTTTAATTTTTTCTTTATTGATTGTTTCAATAACTTCTTTGCTGTTATCAATGGTTACATCATAATCAATTACATCTATATTTAATTCATTTTTATAATAATGTTTTAAAAATCCCCAACAATCAAACCCGTTTATATCTCTACCCCCAACAACAAAAGGAATCCCAATGTATCGGCAATAATCACGCATTTATAATTAAACTTAAAAAATCTCGTGTGTAATTTACATTCAAAAACCGTTTATTTTGTAACGATACCATTTCCGCTATTCCTGATATTGTCTGATTGTTAATTGTCACGCTAGTTAATTCTAATTCTAATGGGGTAGATTTTGGTTCGGTTGTATCGTCACTTAAATAAACACGATATGTAACGATTATAGGGTTATTGTTAGTATCTTCAACGGCTGTGCCTAATAAATTTACAAGTTCAAGATTAACCGCATCAATTGTAATCCCTAACGTTTGATTTCCATTATCATCTTTGGATGGTTCAGTAATTTCAAAAGCGTATTTTTTAAATGTTACATTCCCTGCATTATTTTCAAGCCCAGCTGTTAAATCTTGAAAATCATTAACTATATAATAAGGATTGGTAAATGTTGTATGCTTAATTTCTAACGTATCAAGTTTTACAGCACTACCGCTAGATGCGTAATACTCTTTTAAGTCATTACTAATTGTCATTTTATTTGTTTTTTAATGCGTCTAATTCTTTTTTTAATTCTTTTACCCCAGCTACTAAGAGAGGAATTATAGCATCATAAGTAAGAGCTAGGTATTCATCCCCATCAATCTCAAAATTAGTTTTTTCAACTGCTTCTGGAAGAACTTGTTGAACATCTTGAGCAATTAAAAAAGATCTTCTTATTCCTTCATCATCAGCCTTATATTTACCGATTACGGATCTTAATTTATTAACTTTATCTAAAGCATTGGTAATAGGCTCTATAATATCCTTTGCTCTCTCATCCGACAATGACGACCAACTTGTATTCCCTGCAAACAATTCTACTCCCCCAGTACTACCGCATCTCATTTGTAATCTTCCTGTAGATGTAATGTGACCAATTTTGAACCCATTACTAGAATTACCAACTGAATCAACCCCCTCTATTAACACACCACTTGCATTTGATTCCATATATATTACAGAAGACGAGTTGCCTTGACCAATTTGGAAATCGTACGAGCTGTTGACTGAGCTTGATCTGTTAATAAGTAATGATCCACCACCGTCAACATATACATTATCTTGAACATTTAATACGGTAACTGCTGTGGATGACGTTCCACTGGATTTAATTCGAGCTACCGTTCCAGGATTACCAGAATTCAAGCTAGAATCATCAACATCAAGCCTATGACTAGGTGATGATAATCCGATACCAACCCTATTATTAGTAGAATCTACTTTTAATGTGGATGTGTCAAAAGTAACATCACCACTTACATTTAAACTACTCAATGTTCCAACACTAGTAATATTAGGCTGTGATGCTGTCGATAATGTGCCCGATAATAACGTAGATGTAAGTGTGCCTGTGCTGGGATTATAATGGAAATCACCATCACTTTCTAAGCCTACACTTCCTGTAGCTGTTGCGTCTTCAATAAATGGTATTAAATTGTTTTCGTTTTCTGCTTCGTTGTCAACCACAGTGACATGTGTTGCGTTTGTAGCTGTTCCTGTGACATCCCCAGTAACATCACCAGTCAACGTTCCTGAGAATGTACCAGAAAACGTGCCACTGACATTTAAATTTTGAAAATCTGTTTGTAAAATTGCCCATTTACCACCAGCTAAATCTGTAGCAAATGTTCCGCTTGTGTGAGCAACTAAACACACATATAATATACTACTTTCTGATACAACATCTTTCACAGCGTAACTATACGCTGTCTGCCATGCCCCTAATGAATTATAGGCTTTTAACTCTGCTAAATATCCCGATACCGTCTTAACTGTTGAATTGTCTAAGGTTACAGTATCAGTTTCAGAGCCATTGACTATATCATCCCAACGCCCTAAATTTGTTGTTAATTTGTCAATCTGTGCTTGTGTTGGATTAGTCATTTAATTTCAGCTCCCTGCGTAACCGCTACTAGCATACGTCTGGTTAATCGCAACATCTAACTTATCAATATAAGTAGATGTCACATCAAAGCCTCTTACACCGCCAAGCGATGCTATAAGCCCTTCAATAACTTCATTATAATCTAAGCCTATCGCCATTTCAACCGCTTCTATAGTTGCCTCAACGCGATATAAATTACCTGTCATTATATATGCGGGGGTGCTAGTAAACCTGCACTCATGGGCTGTATTTGCTCCTACGCCAACAGCTATATCCATGTTAAAATAATTAAGCCCACAATCAAGTGTATCGTTATACCATGCCTGAAAATAACTTAAACTGCTTTGATCTAACAATAATTGAAAATTCAAATCAAGGGGAACAGACGTAAACCGTTTTCGGGCAACTCTATAACCACTGTCCATATCGGTGTAGATAATCCGTTGCCTTTCTTGGTGACGATTTCCATTCACTAAACATTTCGGTAAAATCTCTTTTGGGTAATCTATACTAGCCATATCTTAATAACTCCCATACGCCCTATTCACACCATAAGTATTACTTAACGCTTTATTGATTGTTCCAGTTCCAGCGTTGATTCCTTGTGCAATAGAATTTTCAACACTTTCAATAATAACTTTTAAATTCACGCCACCCATACCATCGCTTTGTTGTTCAACTTTTGCTGTTTGTCCTTCCAGATTATACACATTGACGTTTACTTTTGCACTTGATCCGCCACCAGATATATCACTGTTAGGTATTATTCTACCTGAACTATTACCCATCTGTAATATCTCTGCCCCATTTTCACCCACTAAATAACTTCCGTTAGGGTATATCGATCCCCCTACAGCTCTTGGTGTATAACTTTGATTCGCTATTGCACTAGCCTGAACTGCCATTGCACTACCCGCAATCCCCGCAAAAAGTGACCCAACTATAGGTGATCCTACCGCTGTACCGTAAGCATATGCATTAGCTATTGCTTCGGGTGTTTTGATTGCAATATTGGCTATAGCTAACGCCTTATTTAACTCGAAAAACTCTTTGGAGTGTTGACTTGCTAGTTGAATCTGCTGTGCAAAATTTTCACCGGCTTGTTGTAACCCTGCATTATCAATCTTGCCTTTTTCGTCAATATAGCTTTTCTCAAAAGCTTCTCTTGATTTATTGTACCATTCATCTATTTTAAGCATTGCATAGGCTTTTTTTTCTTTGTTTTTGATTTCTTCATCGTCTAACTTACTTAGGTCTTTTTTTCGCTTTTCTTCTGCCTCAATAATTTTCTTGTTTATATCTTTTTGCTTTTTATCTTCATCCTCATCCCCAACAAAAAACCCACCGAACTTTGCCATCATGTCAAATGCTTTAGTTATCCATCCGCTAGATTCTCTAGCACTGTTTAACTTTTGAAGAAACACATCAAAATTAGTATTAATACCAGAAATTTTTTCCCCAACATCAAACATCGCACCCCCTAATGTCTCGGTTAAGCCTATAGAAGAATTAACATCATCAATGAACTGCTCTGTACCTAACAATAATCTAGAAAAGCCTCTACTCAATGTCATAGGCATATCTTGAGCCTTTTTATTAATTTCATCGGTTTGACTAATTAAAGCATCAAACACATCTTTAGACGTTAGTTTCCCTTCTTTTTTAAGTTTAATTAATTCTTGTGTTGTTATTCCCATACCTCTAGCCATATGCTCAGCTATCGCTGGGATATTCTCTAAGACACTCTGAAATTCTTGCGCTTGGAACGTACCAGAGATTAACCCTTGAGAAAATTGCAACATAGCACTATTCATTTGTGCTATATCTGTACCACTCATCATACCCAATTGTGTCATTGCTTTTGTTAATTCAAGCATTTCAACCGTAGTTGCTCCTACAGTATCCTTGGCAAAAAGCATCTTTTGAAATCCCCCTGCTGTGGTATCTATGCTCGCCCCTGTTAACTCACTAATCTTTTGTAGTTCTGAAAAAACTATTTTACTTTTCTCTGTATCGCCTATCATTGCATTTATTCGGTTTTGAAGAAGTTGAAAATTATCTGCAGTTTTCAATGCACGTCTACCAGTCTCCGCTAGAGCTATTGCCATTATAGCTTTGCTTAACATTTTTGCTGAGCTTGTTACTGCATTAAACGATTTTTTAGTTTTTGACTCAAAGTTCTTAACGTCTTTATTAGCCTTGTTTAAACCTGTTGTATTAACACCAAGTCGATAGAATATACTCCCTAAATTCACAGTCATTTAAACTTATTCCTTGATTTTGCTTTTGCTTCCGCTTCTTTCATTGCACGATCTTGCATTTTTGCTTTTATATCAAAATAAGCGATCCATTCCATAATCTCATTATAAGGCATTTGTGTTTCTAATTCAAAAACAGTTTTACCCAACTTTTCAGCTAGGCTAAAAAGATTATACCTTTCCGTTAATTCATATGTGTTAGTTTCTGGATTGAATTGTTCTAGTTTTTTTTTGCTTCATCAAAAGTAATATCATGTAAAGCGGAAATCTCAGAAAATAAAATGTCAACATATCCACCCGATACACAATTTTTTAAAGTTTCTTTGTCTGTTTCATCGTATATTTTTTCGTTTGTATTCGGTACATAACAACTAAATATAATAGAATTAATTTGATATTCAATATAATCCACTTGATTAGTATCCTTATTTAACGATTTACTCGTCAACATGTTTCGATCTGCTACACTTAACTGCTTTATTTCAATTTCAATATCTTGGATTTTAACTATTCGCGATCCAAAATCTTGAGCTAGTCCTAACGTTGCTTTTCTTATTTCATCTCTTGTGATTTTTGCCATTGCTCTTTTTTCTCCTCTCTTAATTTTTTTTAGTTTCTACTAAATGTTTTCCCTTCCTCATCATCACCCGATAAATCAAACGTTAAAGTGTCTTCAATCAACGCATTAACATCAAGGCTCTGATCTTTACCACTCAAAATAAACCACCCTCTATATACCTTGGTTGATACAGGGGCAAACTCTACTACTATAGGGTTTCCGCTATTTAATATAGTAACAAAATCACCACTCAAATCATCAAAACGGCTCACTGTAATGTTAACGTCTTTTATCCCTGTTTCTTTAGTTTCAAATCCTACATTGCTTTGATCTGTCGAAGTAAAAAGCTGGTTGGTTCTGTTCATTGTTGCCTCATACCCCCCTGCAATTAATGCCGTGGGTAAATAATCCCCATCAACGGTAATACTTCCAGTTTTTGACGTTGAAAACGTAACTTTACCAAAAAGATAATCAATGCTTGATATATCGCTTGAGGATATTTCAACAGAATCCTCATAAAATGTAAATGTGCTTAACCTGTTCCACACTTGCTTAGAATCGGTATCAATTTGATAAGTATTTCCAGTGACTACAGTCATAGACTCCCCAGTGAATGACGTACTAGTTCCCGATTTTCTAAATTTAGCTTGGTATCCTGCTGTTCCAGTCATTTACGTTATGCGTCGTCTGCTGTTACAGCTCCGTTCCCCTGAAAACTAACACTAACCGATATCTTATCACTAACTGGGCTTGATATTGAAAAGTTTTCAACTAAAACAGGTACTTTATATCCGTTTCCTGCCACG
>Ga0208644_1000881_pt1 | contig 26558 bp, 30 predicted proteins | sample VirMetDEL_Nov_18_FD_184517 | JGI IMG/M metagenome (GOLD analysis project Ga0208644, IMG submission 184517) | Aqueous microbial communities from the Delaware River and Bay under freshwater to marine salinity gradient to study organic matter... | ecosystem: Environmental > Aquatic > Marine >...
TATGTGGATGATATCACCCTCAAGCAACCCGAGGTGGATATGGTCCTCCATGACAACAACGTGATCGAAGTCAAGAGCGCTTACGGTGATGCCGAGGTAGACCTGTACGGTGAGAACGCTGTCCGTCTCACGGAGGCGGTGATCGATGCGCTGCAAGAATTGGAGAAGTCTAACAAGCAAACCCCTGAGTCATGAAGACTGAAGTCATCACCTACCGCACACCCAGCACCCTGAAAAGCCGATACGACCAATACCGCTACCTGTTCAATGACGGTAACGGCAACGACGAACGCACAGGCCAACCCCTTATGACCTTTGAGGAATGGCTCGAAAACTCCTAAACCCAAACCCTGAAACCCCTGAGTCATGAAGTGCGAAACCTGTGACGGCTCCGGCCTAATTGTGACAGCAGTGAAGTCTGTTCTTTCGTTTTACTGCCACCCTACCATCGATGATGGTACTGAACTAATAGAAACTTGCGACGAGTGTCGCTCAAAAACCCCTGAATCGTGAGCAAAGCAAAGCAAACCACCCCGATGACCTTCTCTGAGTTGGTCGATGAAACCGTAGAATACTACACCAACAACCCCCGTTCGAGAGCCGTATACAACGGCCCTTGCGTGTACGCAGGGCCGAACGGTGAACGATGTGCAGCGGCACGTCTGTGCGACGAGTCACGCACTCAATTTATTGACATGGAGGGTGGTATATGGAGCAGCGTACAAAGGTGGGCTGCCCTCAAGCCTGAGTACGCACACTTTAGCGTGGAGCAAATCGATGCCCTGCAACACCTGCACGATTATGATGGAAATTGGCTCAAGCCTGACGGTGAGAGAGGTACTGAAGGTCTGAGTAAAGAAGGCAAGCACGCCGTTGAATTTATCAAGGAAAATTACCCAAACCCTGAAACCCCCTGAGTCATGAACAAGTTCGATTGGGTTAACAACCAACTGAAGATGAATCACGGTTCATTTCACACCGCCATGCTTCGGGCATGGTGCAAAGCCTCGCCTGATAACAAAGCACGGCTCGAAGAGTCATTCCCTGAATTCTTCAAATTCGATCAGTCATGAAACCATTTGAAGCAAACGACCTCATTGCAGAGTTTATGGGCTGCGATCCATTGTACGCTGAGAGATACCACCTCTTTTGGGATGCCCTGATGCCTGTCATCACCAAGCTGAAAAGCATTGATGCTGATTGGGTTGATCAAGAAGCACAGCACATCATAGATGACATTGACGATGCGCTGACCTGCTGTTGGGGCATTGATGAGGTACACCGATACACGGTGGAGGCCATTATGAATTACAACGAATACAAGTCATGAAACTACTCCTCTCGCACGGACGCACCCACCCAACCGAAGAGTTGAAGGGGTGGGGCCCTAGCGGACAGCCCATCGATCACATCAACTCCGCACACTTCACACCAACACACCTCGTGCTTGAACGTAACTATCAGCCGCCGATCATGCTCCGCATCGTTGATGACCTAGTGGTCGGGCCGGACGGTATGTTCTACGGTGACCTCGAGTTCCAGGACGATGAGAATTTGTGTCAAGGTCAGCTGATGGTGACCACCTGTGACCGCAAGCAGTTGTGTGGCTATGTCCACATCACCTACCTGACAACCTTCAGTTGCGACATCGACATCGACAACCTGCCGGATCTCTTTCCGAACGGTTCAATCCGAGAAGTACATCGATAACCCCCTAAAACTATCACTATGGGATTCTTCAGTTGGAAAACACAAGACACCGATCGCAGTATCGCAAACCGGTACTCTCGCCGAAAGACCTTCACCGTCATCATGACCGATGACAGAGGCAACTGCTACAAGGAACAGAACTACGAAGGCTACGGAGTCTTCGGGGGCAAGGACTACTATGTCCTGCTTGATGAGATGAACGGAGGTGTCGGTGACCGAAACGCTGGGATCGAACTGGCCTTCAGTGACAAGGAGTACATCTCACCCAGCTTGTCTCAGTGCGGTGACTACTATGATGGTAAGGCGCCCGATGATTGTCTCGACCAAGGATTCTTTTACGAGGATTGATATGGCGTACAAAGTAATCTACATCGAGAACGGCAAGCGCCATGACAACAACCTGATCATCGAGCGCAGACCTGTGGGTCACGTCAAATTCTTTGAAGCCTACCCCGCTTGCAAGAAAGGCCCCTACTTCGCCAAGTTTAACTGCGACATTGTCTACGAAAAAGTAAACCAAGAGTCTGATGAATAAAGCAAAGCAAGCAATCTGCAAAGCCCTAGACGGACACAGCGTCCGCATCGGGGGCTCTAGTGCGACAGCACTACTTATGTACGGGCCCTTCCACGGTGTGGTTGTGCGAGTACATCAAGACGGACAGCACACCAAGTATTTCTTTGACCCCGCTATCGACAGCGAGATGCGGGCGTGTAAGCAACTAGTTCAATTAATCCTAAATACGTAACCACAATGGGACGCACTAAAGACCTGCGGGATAACATCCCGCTCAGCCCCGGATCATTCGGGTCAATGGAAGAGTTCGCAGATGCCATCGGATGGGATCTGGGTAAGCCTGCTCCCCAAGAGCCAATCACTAGCAATTCCCTGTTCATGGAATTTGTGGATGACCTAGCCACTCAGTTGACTGAGATCATTCATCCCTCACCATGGGTAGAGGACGCACACGGCACACTTATCTTGACAGATAAGGCCCAAGACACCTACATCAGCGTGTACGAGGAGATCGAAATCAAGTTGGAACATTTGTTGAACGAATTAAATCGCTAACATGAGCAAGTCTTTAACGGTCGGCATTGAGATCCGACTCACCGACGAGCTGCCTATAGTAAACGGCAGCCCCTGTGCTGCGCTTCAAGTTCTTGAGGAACTGAAGCGTGGAATCCACGACCGCAGTGAATACTTTCACAAAGGACGTGAAGGAATGTCCCCTCTCACCACGTCACTAGACACGGTGCTGCAGGAAGTAACTAACCTGATCGATGCACACATCGACTCGATCAAAAAGAACGCAAAGGTATGAGTGGTTTATCGTACTTCATGGGAGGTGGCAGCAGTCTGACCATTACCTACACCCACGGATTCACCCTCTTTGGATACTTCGTGACGTCACCATTTGACGGATCGTTCATGAAGACAATCTATGAGTTTGCAGTAGAGTGCTACGACGATCTAGATGAGCGAGCATTCTACATCCAGGGCGAGCAAGACCAGCGCAAGATGTGTTTGAACTGACCAATGTTCATAACTCGTTTTGCAAACAGAGTGAATAAGTCCTAGATTTGTTCACGGATTCAATCCACAATAATTCAATTCACTATGCAGGAATTCAGCAACGGTGTCAAGTACACCACTAACTACGGTATGTTCAAGCTGGACATCCGAAACCGAGACGTCAAGAAGTCTAAGGTTGACCTCATCATCGAGGGCGTAAAGAGGTATGGGAAGATTATCCAGCCTATCACCATCGATATTCAGGGAGTAGTAATCGACGGGCAGCATCGTCTGTCTGCAGCTCAGACTCTCGGCATTGAAGTTCCATACGTTGTAAGCGATGGACTCTTCGATCCGCAGCAAGTCCTAGTCATGAACACCTACGGTTCACAATGGACTCAGAAGGATCACGTCAAACACTTCGCCGTCCAAGGCAATCCCAACTATCAGAAGTTGTCCGACCTGATTAAGCAGGTCGAGGACAATGGTATGCAGATCTCCTTGAGGAGTTTACAAAGTCTTGCTCAAGGCCACATGGGTGTGGACTCAAGGCTTGGCAACAACGCATCAATCAGGAGCGGCGGATGGAGGTTCCGAGAGGACCCGAAGTGGTGCCTCCATGTCTTGGATCAACTGAAACACGTTGAGACACTGACCCCTATCATCAAGAGTGGCCGCTTCCTCCTCTGCCTGAGCAACCTGATGAGGACTCAGAAAGCATTCGATCCGAAGCGTTTGATGCAGCAGATCAACAAGTTCCCCGAAGAAGTCAAGAAAACACGTAGCACGCTCGATTGCTACCGCAACATCGAGGACGTGTACAACTTCTACAAGTTCGACAAGAATCGTTTAATCTTTAACTACGAGAATCTATGAGCATCGTAAAGACATTGAGCAAGATCCAAGCAGAGCTCAAAGCTCCCAAGGGCCAACGCAATACGTTTGGCAAGTACAATTACCGCAGCGCCGAGGATATCCTTGAGGCTGTGAAACCTCTGACCGCAAAGAATGGTCTCATCTTGACGCTGTCGGATGAGATGGAGTTGATCGGGGACCGCATCTATGTCAAAGCCACAGCCCGACTCACCAACGGTGAGCAGGAGGTGGTCACTGTAGCCTTCGCTCGAGAGGAGGCTAGCAAGAAGGGCATGGATGCATCCCAGGTCACAGGTGCGGCATCAAGCTACGCTCGTAAGTATGCGCTCAACGGTTTGTTCTGCATCGACGACAACAAGGACAGCGATGCAACCAACACCCACGGCAAGGCAGAACCAAAGCCTGCAGCTAAGAAGCCAGCAGCCAAGAAGCCTGCGGCTAAGAAGGCAGCGCCAATCGATCTGTTTGAGAAGTCCCTTGAGCACATCGGTGCATCTAAGGACCAAGTTGCCGCAGCGAAAGCTGTCCTCAACAAGTACGCTGATGAGTTTACTTCCGATCAGCGCAAGCAGCTGGAGCAGATCGCTAGCCTAGCTAAGACCCTTAGCTAATGGAATTAGCACTGAAGATCAGCCAGGAGTACGGGAAGGGATACCTCTCGTACTCCTCTATCAAACTAGCGCTCCAGGACATGAAGCTCTTCGAGATGAAGATGCGTGACCAGCTGAAGTTTGAGACCCCCGCCCTTTCGTTCGGCAAGCTCTACGATTGCATGCTGCTGACCCCTGAAGATTTCGATACTCAGTTCGTCATCCTCGATGATGATGAGATCTGCAAAGAGATCGGTGGCAAAGCACCCAAGCGCACCAAGGCTTATGCTGAATGGCTAGAAGGCATCAACGATGGGAGGCACCTTGTCTCGAAAGAGGATGTCAAGAAAGCTGAGGAGATGATCGTCCGATTGAAGGTGACGGGCGTGCATGAGATCGCTCTCCAGGGCGACAAGCAATACGAGTTCAACGATTTCATCGGCGAGGTTCCGGTGCGTGGATTCCTTGATGTCCTGGGCGATGGTTATATCACCGACAGCAAGACAACCCAGAAGCTGGACAAGTTCAAGTGGTCGGTCCGTGACTTCGGTTACGACATCCAAGCGTACATGTACAGCGAGGTGACCGGCATCAAAGACTTCCGATGGGTGGCCCAGGAGAAAGCGTACCCATTTGCAGTCGGCCTGTACTATGCTAGCGAAGAGACGCTAGAGTTCGGCAAGAAGAAGTTCGACAAAGCCGTGCAACGAATTAAGGAATACCTAGAAGAAGGTATCCCGCATGACGAATACTATCACACTGAAGTAATATGATAAAAGAAGTAGCAGACCTGACCGGGGCGGACACACACACAGCTAGCTTGCTAGCCGTTCGGTACCTGGTAAAAGAAACCGACATGAGCTACCAGCAGGTAGCCAACAAGACCGGGATTGATCGTGACCCACTCTTTGCGATGTGGTTGACATCTAACAATCGCTGGTACATAAAGTCTTTCCGGGACATGTACGCACAAGTCGTGTCTCATTTTTCAAATCCCCAAACTTAAAGCTATGGGAGCAATCATCAGTGGCTCAATCAACTTGAGCAAACTCAACAAGGATCGCCTGTACAAAGGCAAGGACGGCAGCACGTATTACAACTTTGACTGCTACATTAACGATGAGACCGGCAAGTACGGTCACAACGTGTCACTGGCAGACCACCAGGACAAGGAGGAACGTGAGAAGAAGACCCCTCGCAACTACACCGGCAATGGCCGTGTGGTCTGGACCGATGGCAACATCGTTGTCGCAGAAAAGATGGAGCAGCAAGAGGCTGCTGCTTCTACGGAGGAAGATGACCTACCGTTCTAGATCGGGATGGGGTGTTTAGCACCCCACCCTCCTGCCCCTGTAGTTCAACGGATAGAACAGCGGTTTCCTAAACCGTCGATCCAAGTTCGATTCTTGGTGGGGGTACAAAACTTTACACATCAAACCAATAGAGAGATGAAACAGATAAGATCATGGTGGCGCAAGTTCCTGCGCCGAGACACCATCTACGTGGTGACTCACATAGTAGGGGGAAAGAGATACGTTGTTCTAGCTTGTCACGATGAGATGGAAGCGTTGGAATACGCAGAGAGGTTGACGGAGTTTGATGGTAGTACCTTTACCGTAGATAAAACGGAGCTAATATGAGCTATGATCAAATCAACCCGGACCACTACAAGAAGTTTGGTACGGAGGTGTGGCAACAGATGATTGCGTTGTACGGTGCTGAGAAGTACCTTGCGTTCTGCGAATTAAACGCATTCAAATACCGCATGAGAGCAGGGTTGAAACCTGGGCAGCCTGCACAACAGGATATTGAGAAGGCTCTGTGGTATGAAGAGCAAATTAAATCCCTGATAGGTAAAGGGAAGCAACGAGGTTAAATGCCTTGCCGATGTGGTGAAATTGGTAGACACGCTAGACTTAGGATCTAGTGCTTCACAGCGTGGGGGTTCGAGTCCCTTCATCGGCACGAAGTTTTATCAATAACCGACTCTGGTTAACGTAGACTACTTCAGATTTTTGGTTCTAGGAGTGGGGAGTACAACGGTATCCCCACACCTTATTTAAACATCCGAGGGGGGTAGCAATGTCGTTCCACCTCCCTCACTTGCTCCCGTAGCTCAGCCGGATAGAGCATCTGCCTTCTAAGCAGACGGCCACTGGTTCGAATCCAGTCGGGAGTACCAAGGCTAAAGTGACCCGCCTAAAAGTGGTTGCATATCAGTAATCCCGATGTTGGGATTCTGGGTGATTAGGAATGCCCCCGTGGGTGGGAACCTGCGGGGGTTTTTATTACAGTAGCACTATGAAAAAATTTATCACCAGCGTCATGCTGATGGCATCCCTATCGATGATGTCTCAGGATGCTATGTTCTTGTTCAGTGAAGCCTGTCGGTACGACAAGGCGAACAACAGATCTTGCTTCGACAACAGTGGGCAGGTCTTGCTCTATGGCAAAGAGGTTATCGTGGAGTTTGACGAGGGTGCCATCTTTATGTTTGAGATCGTTGAAGTCATCGCACGAAACACCGATCAAGAAACAGGATACACCTACACTGATTACAGGATAGTCTCATCTGAGGTTGGTCCACACACCCCATTTGTCCTCCAAGTATTCGATGCTGGATTGGTGCAGATTGGATACAGAGATGGATCATTCACACAATACCGACCATGACAGAGCATACCGATACCCGTGAGAAGCTGATCTACAAGATCAAGGAAGAGTACCTAGAGCTGGTGCAGATGGATGATGAGGACACCCGTAAGCGGGAGTTCGTGGAGATGAGAGCAGCCCTCATGAATAACATGATGAGGGTATGCCAGGACAATGAGGTGGCAGCTCAGTGGGGCAAGCATCGCACCACAACGTATCACGCCAGGAAGAGTCACACTATGTATTGGCGAAGTTCACCACTCTACAGGAATTGCTACATCATAGCAGAGCAGCTAGTCGATAAGCATAGCCTAGACCTGCTGAGTACCACCAACAAGCGTATGGGCAGGGGCGGCAGGAGTGACGTGCTCACCACAAGGAATACACTACAAAACGAATTGATGACCTTGAGACTGGAAGCCGACGAGCTTACAGATGAAATAGATAGGCTGATGCGAGAGCGTGATCGGATCAGAACCAGGATCAATATACTTGATGGAGGACAGCTGCAATGATTACGATTTACAAGTCCGTATACGAGACTGAGAAACCCAACTACATATCATTAGACAAGGCCCTGGAGAGAATCAAGTCTGGGCAGCAGCTGGAGCGTATCAATGACATACGTAACGGCGACCGTGATCAGAAGATCAAGCTGCCCATCGTTCTCTTCAGTGGTAAGTTCGCTAGCCGCAAGGACGAAGACCTGCGCCAGCACAGCGGCTTTATCGTCCTAGACTTTGATCACATCAACGTACCTGAATCTAAGAAGGTACTAGCTACAGACAAATACGTACATGCATGCTGGGTGTCACCATCGGGCGATGGACTCAAGGCCCTGGTGCGTGTAACCAATCCCGACAAACATCGTGAACACTTCCGTGCCCTCTGCGAATACTTCGATAGTCAGTACGGGCTGGAGGTAGATCCCAGCGGCATCAACGAGAGCCGTGCGTGCTTTGAATCATACGACCCAGAGCTCGTGCAGAACGGAAGCTCCGAGAAGTTTGGGGGTATGGCTTTTGAGAAGACCACCGAGCAGGTAGCTAGCATAGGTACAGACACAGATTACTCGAAGCTATACCTGGCTGCATGCATGATCAGGAAGGCTCAGGATGGAGAGAAGCATACCGCCTTGCTCAAGGCATCTATCTTGATGGGTGGATACATCGCAGCAGGTAGGGTAGAGGAGGAGGAAGCCCTGCGTGTCCTGGAGAGGGAGATTTCCCGCAAGGATATCGACAGCCTCGACCGAGCCATGAAGACGGTGTACGATGGTATCGAGCAGGGTAAGAGAGCGCCTATTGGAGAGACAGTACAGGCAGAGGACGCAGCTCGAAGAGAGCTGCTCCTTAACGACGGTGACATGTCCTTCATGTCTAGCGATAAGGATGACCTCGAGTGGATACTGAGCTTCAAGCGTGGAGAGTTTGAGCTTGGCCTGACTACAGGCAACACGCTGTTGGATCGCAACTTCAGATACAAGAGGGAGTACACTATGATCAGCGGGCACAGCTCTATCGGTAAGACCACCTTCATGATCTACCTGATGGTAGGTGCTGCGATCAATCACGATTGGAGGTGGATCATATACAGCGCTGAGAACAACACAGCGTCCATCAAGATGCGTATCATGCAGTTCGCTACAGGTAAGGCGCTAGGTGAGATGACCATTCACGAGATTAGTGCCTACATGCGCTGGGTTAGTGATCACTTCGTGGTGATCAACAACGAGCGGACGCTGTCCTACAGTGATGTGCTGGTATTCGCAGAGAAGATATGCCGTAGCCGCCAGATTGATGGGCTGCTGATCGATCCCTACAACGCACTACGCATAGACCTATCCGCTAACCGTGGCGTAGGTGTACACGAGTATCACTACGAAGCGGCTAGTGAGTTCCTGGCTTTCTGCCAACGTATGAACATAGCGGTGTGGGTAAATGCCCACAGCGTAACCTCATCACAACGACAGAAGGGTGACGACGGCCTGCCTGTCGCTCCGTTTGCCGAGGACACAGAGCATGGTGGTAAATGGGTGAACAGGTCAGACAACTTTATCACCCTGCACAGAAAGATCCACCACCCCGAGCCGGACAGACGCAGGGAGGTAGAGCTACATGTCAGGAAGATCAGGAACCAGGAGACTGGTGGTGAGCCCACACCTCTTGACAGCCCGTTTATCTTCCGCATGACCGAAGACAAGTCAACCTTCGAGATGCTGGGTCCTTGGCCTAACCTGTTTCAGCACATCAACATGGACTTTGTGGAAAAGCAAATGGAGATCGACGGATAACTTTGCAATGGTTTGCGTATCATATACCGATATGCCAAACAAAAAACGCAAGGCCAGATCGAAAGCGAGAGGGCATCGAAGGGCAGGGCACACATTGAAGAGTGCGCTTGAGGCGTACTGCTTTGATAGGCTCAAGGACACTAAGCTAAACTTCGAGTACGAAGGGGAGACGTTTTACCTGATGGATGGATTCAGGTATGCTGGAGTGTACCACAAGATGACTAAGGGCAAGGACGTGATGACCAACAACACGAACCGAGCGGTCTTAGGTATCAAGTACACTCCTGACTTTGTCTCTCACGAACACAAGTTCATCATCGAGACGAAAGGGTATGTCCACGGACAGCACACATTCCCGATGAGATGGAAGCTGTTCCTACGATACCTGGTGGAGAAGGGGATGGATGACTACATGCTGTTCATCCCCAAGAACCGCAAGCAGGTTGATGCGGCCATAAAGATCATTCAAGATGAGCTTGGAAAAGCTAAGTGAGCAGTATCACATATGCTGCGATGAGATCCAACGCATCACCACGATGCTTTACGAGGAGGTGTTGCACGACTCGAAAGGTATCCCGGTGCATGACTGGGAACGAGTCATTGATTCCGTGAAGCGATTACGCCAGGGGATCAAGGCTGAGACTGACACCATCATTGAGGTGTGCCGAGAGTACAGCGAGAGTAAACAAAAGAATGAGCACTAATAAGAGGTTCGACAAGTATCTGTATCGGAAGTATGACGAGCAGGCAAAGCAAGCTGCCAGGGCACTATTGTCCAGGAGTGGCTTTGTTGTAGTCGATAACCCAGACAAATACGCTGCGGATCTCATCGCTCAGAAAGGCGATAAGCCTTCATTCTTTGTTGAGGTAGAAGTCAAGGATGTCTGGAAGGGAGACACCTTCCCCTATGATTCTCTTCAGATACCTGAGCGCAAGAAGAAGTTCGTTGTACACAGGACAGTGTTCATGATCTGGAACAGCGAGATAAATCACTGCGCTTCCTTTTGGAGTGACTCCGTATGGGGGTCTGAACTAAAGGTAATACCAAACAAGAAAGGCCCAGAGGGAGAGAAGTTCTTTCAGATCCCACTGAGCAAAATTAAATTCAGCAAGCTATGAACTGGGTAAGCACTACAACCTGGCCCTGGACGTGTGATGTGCAGTACAAGGATGGCTGCTTAGTCTTTCTTTACTGATGCGCCGAAGTAGTATGCGAAGATGTTTCCGATCACGACACCTTCGATCATACCCATCAGGTGAATGAACAGCTCGTTCTCTTTCACCGACTCGATGTATACCACGGCATAGATGGTGAACATAAATGACAGCAACCCCACGATACCAGTGATCACCATCATCCAGTCGATCTTACCAGTAGCCTTCACTACCTCTACCTCACGCTGACGTGCTGAGGCACGGTCAGCAGACTCCAGCTCGAAAGCCATCCTAGCGAACTCAGCCTTCTGGCTTGGGTCTAGGTCTGGGTCGTTCTGGATCAGGTTCTTCACCACACCAAGGGCACCCTGGTCGGGTAGCAAATCCCCAACCACATCCAACACTTTAGGGGCGTTGGTGCTCAACCAACCGCCCAGCTTTGTGTCCTTAAACTTCTTCCTGTCACTCATATCCGTACAAAGTAATAATAAACCGTCCCACTAGATCGCACCACATCAAGTGTCCATGTATAGATACCTTCGTAGCCTACGTAGTTAGCATCGTTCGTTTCATCATACGGCGTTCGATGCATCCATCCGAATACGATATCGGGATCTGATCCTGTATAGGTCAGCCATGTATTGCCCTCCCCGAAGTCATCGAACGGGGTGAAGTCTGTTAGCGGAGGGTAGTCTGGTTCGGGTGCTGCATAACCACCAACTCCCGCAAGCAGGTCTGGGGTATCTACGACCTGGTCATCATTCAAGTCGAATGCAGATGGGTTGGTTAACCAGTCACCAAGCAGCTCTAGCATTACCGATGCATTGAAGTGATAGGTGTTGCTTCCGTCAGGATACTCTGCTCTGTAACAGTGATAGTTGCCTTGCAGTATATCACCCAATGATTGATAGGATGCTCTGGTATCTTGAGCTTGAGGTGTAATCTCTTTTGTGCAACTCAGAAGCAGTAGAGGTACCATAAGTAGTGTTGCTCTCATTTGATTATGTATTTCTGTACATACTCTCTAGAAACCTTTCTGGATTGGATGGTATCTCTGTGTATGTAGGTTTCTTCTCCGTAGGTTTTGGCGTACTCAAAGACATTGTAAATCATTACGCTGTCAGGCTCGACTTCTACTTCCACGGTGTCGTACACGATCTCTTTCAGCCCCTGCTCATACTCAATCACCTCAGCTTTTAATGTAACCATCTCCTCAACCATAACCTCAACCTTCGTTTCTGCTTTAGTTACAGCCCTATCAATCCTGTCCTCAATGCTGATAACGACAGTATCCTGAACAACAGTTGTCACCGTGTCAACCACAATCACATTCTCAAAAGTATTGAGAGGAGCATCACCACAGTTTCGAAGCAGTAATACTACCACAACGATTAGCGTAACTAGTATGTACCACTTACCTGTTTTCATACTCGGTAAGAACTTCTAGTCTCGCAGCAGTGCGAGCTAGGACGCTATCACTGTGATGCAGCCTTAATGATAAGGCTTCAATCTTGGCCTCTAGGTAGAACACTCTCTCACCACAGCTTTCGATCTGGTTGGTGTAGTTTATTCTGTTGTCTATATACAGATACCCCACCGCCAGCGTTACTAAGAAGAACACTGCCATCGTGGGGTTTTTTACAAACTGATCAAATGATAGGGGTGCCTTCATTAGTACATGTCAGCAAACTTCTCCTTAACGATAAAGCTAGGGCAAGCCTTGGCTGAGAACTCATTGTGTCCGTGGATGGTCATGTCTGCATCAAACAAAGTACGCAGAGACAAGACCAGCATACGGAACGCCTTGTTCTGCTCCGGGGTCATGGTGTCGTTTGGCTTACCCTCTTTGTCAATGCCGCCGATATAGCAGATGCCAACTGTGTCAGCGTTGTGTCCCTTAGTATGGGCGCCTGATCTATCCAAGGGTCGTCCTTGAGATACAGACCCATCGAGATGGATAACGTAATGGTATCCGATATCCGACCATCCCCTACCTTTTGGTTTAGGATCTGTGTGCCACTTGCGAATGGTTTCAACCGAGTACTCCCTACCTTCTTTGGTTGCAGAACAATGCAGGATGATTCTGTTTAGTTCTCTCATGTTATTTGCTTAGAGCCCTCTCGAGGAGGATGTTGTTTATGGATTGCTCTGACTTGAATGCCAGGTATACAAACAAGAAGTTCTCATACCTGCTGTATTCGTCAGGTGACATTGATTCCTCCTTAGCCCGCATCACCGCAGCGATTTTCTTTGGTGTCTCCCTGGTTAGTCTACGCACTTCTTTCATGTGCTCCTTGTACTCTAATGGCATGTTGCGCTGAAGGATTTGCTCAGCTATAGCAGGGTCCAGCGCCTTCATGAATCTGCTGATACTAGTGCCTCTGGATAGGGTGGCGGGATCGTTCTCTGCCTGCATCTTCAGAATCGAAACCAGGCGATCTACGTCAGTGTTCTTTGAAGCATTGAGCATAGCCTTGATCTCAGGATCTCCACTCATAGCCTTCGAGACGAGCTCGTATGCTGCGAGCTCTTCCTCAGAAGAGAGGGCTCTATCGATGGCCTGGTTGTCCATAGCTTTCGAGAAGTACTCCATCTCCTTGACTCCAACACCCATCATGTTTGCACCCATCAATCCCAGCCTCAACATGTGGCTAGTCCTGAAATCATCTTGGTCTTCTGGGCGAATGAACCGCTCCCTTCCTGATCCACTGATATAGGATTGGCCATCATTCTCAAGGACAGCGTAACTCTTCTGCACGTCCTTCATCATATCGCCAGCAGGCCCGATACCGTCAAGCAGGGTGTTGGTGAATGTGATGAAAGGCGTTTCATCTTCAACCGCTAGTCTCTGAACCAAGCCTCCGTAGGTTGGCATAGCGTCACCGTACTTCTTGTACAGCACGAACTTGTCCATCTTTTCAAGCCCTGGCATGTCATAATCGGACTCATTGAAGAAGACATAGTAGTTGAATGCATCCTTAGCTGTGTCATCGATGATTGAAGTCGACGGAGCCGGCAGCATATCTACTACTGTCTGCACACCTGAGTCCCGCAGCAGCTTGTCTGGGATGTGGTCGGTGAACTTCTCCTCATCGTCGTCGTCACCACTTAGCGCAGACCACAGGTATGAGAACGCAGCTAGCGTCAACTTACTTGCGACGCTGAACATGTAGGCGCCGGCGGCGGTGGCGGCTAGACCTTTAGCACCATCGACTCTTGATTCTGCGTCTGAGTCAAAGCTAAGCAGCCTTCCGAAGTCAGCGGTGACAGATCGTTTAGTGTTGATAGCGAAGCTCTGGAATGGCAGCAGCATCTGCATCAGCACCCTACCGAACCCATTGTTTTTCTTGTAGACAGCAGCGGCCATCCTTGCGCTCGATGTGTTCTGGTCTTTCTCTACCATGTTGTCGGCATACGCCAGTGCCTCCATGTTAGGATTAGCAGACTGCTCCTTCCAATCGATGCTGTACGCTGAATCAGCCAGCCCATTGTTGACCAGGTAGTTAGCATAGTATGCGTAGAACGAGCTGATCGCTACCACTTTATCGGTGGTTCCAAGTGTCCACATAGACTTCTCAGTGAACTTGTCTCGTGCTGCATAGAACAGCTTCTTGTCATAGGTAACACGCCCGGTAAATGGATCGATGTTACCAGCCTTGTAGTCACGGGAGAAGATAGCGCTGAGCTTCAAGAGCTCGAGCTTATCTGACGAGATCTTAGGTTTGACATCACTGAAGAACCTGATCTTCCCGTTACGGTCCCTGCCCGCCACAGTCAGTGCCAGGTTGGTTGCTGTCTCCTGGAGGTAGTAGATCATCACCGTGGGGTTCTTCGCCACGTTCAGCATCGTAGCAAAACCAACAGTACCCTGCTTGAATAGCTGGATAATCACCGACGCAAATGCTCTCACTACCGCAGCAGCCCTGAACATCTCTATCGGATTGAATGGTATCTCCACGCTGCCGAAGTTCATGTGCTGACGGAAGATGAACGGCTCGCTCTGATTGTCACCCATCAGGTAGTCATCGATCTGCTGTTCCAATGCCATCTTCACCTTGTCGTTCATCATCTGAGATGCCTCTGACGATTGGAAGGTGTACTTCATTGCCAGCACATCACCGATTGTATTCATGATGAAATTGTTCTCCCTGAGAGCCCTTTCGTTCAGTCGGATAAAGTCCAGCCCCAGCACAGCGTTCGAATCGATCGCACGATTCTCCCGCTCGAAGGTTGATCCAGGAACCTTAGTATACCCAGCCTTACCCACCTGTGTCATTGTGGATAGTAGCTTCGACCTCAGCTCCATTACGCTGCCAACCTCCGGCTTATCACTCTTCTTCCTTACACGGAATGCGGTATACGAGGGGACAACTTCTAGCTGCTTAGACAGGAATCGTTCCGTAAATTGCTCCAAATCTGGACGGGCGGCTTCGTGCATCTGCACCATGAAGTCGACCATCTCTACAAGCGCAGGCTTTTCTGCCTCGACCTTAGCTTGCAATTCCTGCAGGCTTTCGACGCCATCAAACAGGAAATCAAGTGCTCTCTGGTGTTGCTCCATTACGCCCTTGCCAAACATCTTGTTCTTGACGTTGTAATCCAGAGTCGCTGTCATTGCCTCTCTCAAAGCAAGGAACCATGAAGCCTCGTTGTGACCCCTTGATGGCATCTGCCTAGACATAGAGTAGATCTGCATGATGGCCTGCGAGTACTGAGATGTAATGATCTTATCAAACCTAGCTGCAACCCTATCCTGCGTAGTCACCCCGTACTTCTTGTGGATCTCCTTGATCTTGTTACCAAGGGCGTTAGCTACTTGGATGTGCTGCTGCTCATGCCTGTTCACGGACATGATTACATTCTGCAGACCCAACGCAACCTTGATCCTTGCGATATCGATGTTGCTTGCGGCGAATGCGTTCCTGATGAAGCTGCTGAGGTTGTCAAAGATTTGACCCAGGACTTTTGGCCTAGCCTTGATTCCTGACTTGGTCAGATCCTTGATCTTGCCTGGATTGTCTACAACACCCCTAACGATTGCGGCCATGTACCCCAAACCGTTGATGCCTCCGTTGACCAGGTAGTCATTTATCTTGTACTCCAACGCAAGCAGGTGATGCTTCTCCAGCTGCGACAGCCTAACCAATGTGGCACCACCCAAGTCTGCTGGGTTGTTGGTACCGAAGATCATTGCGAAGTCCGGGTTCATCAACAACTCATCCCCATGCATCACTAGCTTGGGCAGGATACCTTCGGTAAGGATGAGGTCTTTCTGTATATCAAGTTCGGCGGCCTGGTCTTTTGCTATCTCTTCCAAGATTGTTTCCAGATCCTGTACGTTATTGGGATCGAGCTTAAGTTCCTTGGCCTTCTTGTTGATGTCCTTCTCGATCTTAGTGAGCCTTGCTTGGTCGAACTTGTCAAGGAGCTTTTTGAGCTCCTCGTCAAAGGTGGTCTTCTTGCCAGCCTTGGTGGCTTTGTCAAGATTCTGTTGCGCCTTGACTCTGATCCTGGCATCCATCGTAGCCGCTTCAATAGCCTTGAACACAGTGGCCTCGGTCATCAAGCCTTGAGCCTCTAGCAATTGGGTGGTGGTGATGATGATGTCCCCACCTTTGTCCTTACCGAATCGGGCACGGCGCATGCTTTGGTTCACCCTCTCCATCAGGTCGATAAGCGCCTCGATCTCTGTCTCTGGGATGTACCTGGTATTGATACCCGCCAGTATCGCCGCTACGTTTCTGTATGAACCAAAGTCTTTTTGCTTTGCCTTTTTCTTGAGGGTCTTTTGGATATCTTCTGCCTTCTTCCTGCTCTTCATGTACTGCTCCATCGCAGCCTTCTGGTCCTGCTGATCGAAGATCACAGCCAGCTGATCTAGGAACGTATCGATGTAGTCCATCTCATTCCCCTCCAGCTTCTGAGCGGATACATTAGCAGCCTTACCCATGATGGTAAAGAACTGCTTGATCTGTGCTGCCGTGAATCGATTGGATGTTCCAGCATCCTTCTTCATCCTCGCTGCAATCAGCTTCTTCGCCTCCTTGGTAAACTCCTTGATGGTGGATACCTTGTTCTTGAGCTGGCCTAGCTCATCACGTAGGTTCTTTGCTTGAGTGGACAGCTTATCCATATCCCTCTGCAACTTGCGCTGGATCTTCTGCTGTTCCTGGATAGCTTGCCTACGACCTCTAGCTTGGTGCTTGGCTTTCTGGTAAGTGCTTTCAGCCTGCTCAGTAGTCATACCAGCTGCGGTCAGGATCTGAATGATGTCTGACTTCAGCGGTTTGATTACGAGCTGGGCGCTAGGTTCGAGAACCAGCTTGCGGTTCTTACCCTTGCCTTTCATCTTCAGGGTATAGCCCTGCTCGGTCATGGCTTGCATGATTGTGTTGACGATAGGCTGCGTCTTCTTGGATTGATCGCCTTGGCTTGTAGCCTCCTGCATCTCGAAGATCAGGTCACTCAGCACATTCACGTCAAGGCCAGTGGCAGCTGCAGCCATGTCAATCTCTTCCGAGACATCAATGCTCATGGTGTTCCTACCACCGATATAACCGATGTATTTACCACGAGCTTGCTCGGGACCGTACTTATCTACGTAGTCCTGGAACGATACAGTATTCCCTTGTGCGTTGGTTACTTCAGGGAATATGTCAATAGCGCTGTACGATTGATTGAATATCATCGTCTCAACAGGGACCTTGTTCCCGTTCTCATCTACAGCTCGGATGACATAAGAGTATGATGGGTGGTAGTCTGGATCACCAGGCTCAGGCTGCACCACTTGTAGGTCGCCAGATGTCCTGATAGCTAGTAGCACGTCACCTCGATTGTGTCCAACGCTCAAAGGCTCCGCCATCATTTCGGCCAGCGCATTGTATGTTGGGAGGTTGCCGAACCTTACAGAGGTTCGCAACTCAGCCTTGCCAAGAAGAGACTCCAAGAAAGCCCTACGTTCATCGAAGGTCATACTTGAATTAGTAAAAGTCTCAATTATCGCAAGGTCCAATGTCTTGAGTCTAGGGTTGTCTGATTTCACCCTAGACAGGTAGATGTCTCGATACGGAAGCAGAGCCTTCTTGCTCAATGCCTTCTTGATCCTAGCATGTGCTTCCTTCGTAGATATCTCCTTGTCCAGTATGGCCTGCCTCATCATACCAATAGCTGTTAGCTGCATATTGATGTTGGACATGTGGCTGTCAGGATTCATCAGGGCAGGCAGCAGGTATCTGTATCCGTCGCTGTTCTCCGCCATCCCCTTGACGATGGCGTTGGCTTTCTGAAGTGACTGCGAGGCCCATACATTGCCTGTCCTTGCTGCGTAAAGAATGCCACCGAGGTATTCGTAATCACCCATCGTGCCTACAGTCTGCCTGTCTGCAAATGTCAGGGCAGCTACAATCTTACCCAGAGAGGACAGATCCTGACCAGTCATTACATTCGACAGAAGGTTCGCCGGTCTGGATAGATTGAGATCAGATAGAGGTTGAGTTTTACTACCCAGCTCAGTTGCATCCACGGTGGTGCCAGTAGAGCTAGCGTCGGTTGACACATCCCCAGAGAATATACCATCCCTATCCATCACCGGTGTATCCGATGCCTTACTAGATGCAGTCAATGATGCTTCAAAGAACACCTTCTGGTCTGTTCTAGTTACATCTTCAGTCGAGGCTATGTTAGACTCAAGCATGGATGGATTCATGAAACGACGCTGTGCGTTTCTTGCTTCGACCTCTCCAGCTAGCGCACCATAAATAGAGTCGTTCAGTCCTACACTCTCATTCGACGCTTCAAAGGCATCAATAATCCCTTGGCTGCCAATCTCACCAGTCACATCGTCTGCTCGGCGGTAGAGATCGGCCTGCAATTCATTAAGCTGGTTCCTTATGTCAGATTGCCTTTTTTGTAGCTCCTTAAGTTTTTCAATGCCTTCCAAAGAAAGCTCCAGCCTAATCATCGCAGCGAAAAGCGGGCTTGCCTCTTTCTTGACAGTCCTGTAAGTATCCCTAAGCGGCTCCAATGCCCGCAGGTCTTCTACTACTTGCTTGATTACCGCTAGGTTTGCTTCGAGAAAAGATCGAAGCTCTGGATCTTGTACGTTTCTGATAAGAGCATCATACAACGCAGCACCAGCCTCAATTTTTAATAGACGATTCGCATCATCCCTAAGGGATCTGTATTCATCAAAAGATTTTCCCCGGCGTGCATTACGACGTTCAGAATGATACTCTTGCACCGCCATAGACATGAGGGTGGAACCAAGGTTCCCGCCAACAGCAAATCCTTCGATCTCTTGGATGGCGTGCTGCACCTCGTGAATCAATGTGCTCTGACTAAGCACTGACTGCCGAGCATCGTAGCTGTCCGCTGTCTCTGGTTTTGAATCTAGCCTTTCTCCACCACGACCGGTCCTTTGCATGCGATCTAAGTCACGTCCTCCGTGGTATATGATTATGTTCCGAGGGTTGCTGTCATAAGATCCATAGGTGAACCCGGTGCCCTCCCTGACCTGTACTGTGATATCTGCAAGCTCAGGGTACATCTCCATAAGCTCCCCCTGGATAAAGTCACTCAGCAAGAAATCTTTCCCGATGTCATCCATAGTAAATTCACGAGTCAGCATATCGGGTATCTCATAGCGCCACTTGCCGTCAGCGCCACGTTCCCATCCAGTCATCACATAGATATCCTGCTCGCTATACAGCCTATTGCCCTTGTTGTCTAGCTGTGACTCAAGTAGGTTAGCTGTATTGTAGTGTGATCGGACGCCTTCAGATAGGTTAGCGTTAGCACCAATAATCTGATTCTTGGCTTCACGCTCCTCGTCGCTGGTCTGTGGCTTGAAATTGCGGGGGACCTTCACATCCTGTGCAGCCCTCATGATATCGGAGGTGTCTTCGACTGCCTCGCCTCTGCTCATCTGACCGGTAGCCCTGTTGATCGCATCAACAACCTGCTGTAGCTTAGGGTCTTTCACCTTGCCACCGAGCTTCTCCTTGACGAAGTCACGCAGGGCTTTGATCGAGTTCTTACGCATGCTGATGTCTGCAGAACCAGACGTAAGGTCTGCCTTGATTTCAGTGAGCACCTCATCGGCGATCCTGTAGTCAGAGAGGACAGTGTCGATCAGGATCTTCCTAATCTTAGCGGGGTCACCACCAGCAGCTATCAGCTTCTCAACAATGTCTTGCATCGCAGCTGGATCTAGAATCTGCTGGAGTATACCCGTGATAAAGTCTAGCTTGCTGTTTAGGTATTCGCCAGACATGTTGCGTAGGAAGTGTGCAGCCAATCTCCTGGTGCCACTCTTGGTCTCGTCTCTGTTCTCGTTGCGTATCTGCGCTGCGTGGAATGCTTCGTGGTACGCAGTGTTGGCCTTGAGCGCTGGCATGAACAGGTGAACGTCACCGGTCTCGGTGATGAACAGTCCCGATGCCAAGCCCTGCTCACCAGTAGCTTTCGTGTAGGCTTTCATTGTTCCGTGCAGGAACACCCTGCCAGTACCACCGTTTGCAGTGATAGTGGCGATAGCCTTGGCTACATTCCTCAGTCCCTGCACAATCTCTTCACGGGTAGAGAATCGTGTTGTCACAATCTTACCCTTAGCGATGATCCTCTCGATCAGTGTGGTGGCGTTGTCAGCATCGAGTTCGACAGTGTTGCCACGACCAACCCTTCCGTAGTCAGCCACCTCTGGATCAACTCTACCGACCTCATCCAGCACAGCGAGTGTATCTACAGAGTCAAGCATGCCGTTGATGTAGTCGGCCTCGTTTTGGTACTTAGACTCGACAGCGAACTTAGCCTCGAATGCAGCTCTGGTTTGGTTCTGTAGATCCTGGATCTCCGCCTCCAGTACTGCGACGGTTTCCGTATCGCCGTCTTCTTTGGCTTTAGCTAGACGAGCTCGCTTTCTGCGAGCCTCGGCTCTAGCCATCGCAATCTTCTGATTGTGTCCGAAGATCTCCATGACATCTTCGTCAGACATCCTGCTGAGGAACTCAAGGTCACGGCTAGCGATCCGCTGCATCTGTTCCTGCACCTTGATGATCTCTCTCCTGATGCTGGACTTCTCGTCGTCAGTCTTAGCCTTATTGAGATCAGCCTTGAGCTTCTCCATTTTTGTTTGGAGCTTGATGTGATCTCGGGTAGATATACTAGACAGGTACGACACGCTCTTCATGACACCTACCTGTATTGAACCCGCAGCAAGGCCGATTGCAAAAGAATCTGCGACCTGGTACCACGATACAGCTAGCTTGTCAATCTGGCTCTCCTTAGCGTTGATCTGTGATTGTATCAGTAGCTTATTCTCGCCACTGATACCTTCTGTCTGCATATCGATTTGAAGCTGCTCGATCTCACGCCTCAATCCCGTCCTCTCAGCCATGTTTCTCAGGCTGGCATCAGCGATAGCAACCAAGCCTTCCTCGATACCCTCCTCAAAGAACATGAAGGCACGAGACCCGGTAGTCTTTGTCCACGTTTTGTTTACCGCCTTGAGGAGCCCCTTTTCAGCAGGGATAGCACCCCATAGCAAGCCTGTAGTTTTTCTAGCAGACTTGCCTAGTGACTTGCGGACAGCGTTCACCACCCCGAGCTCTGTTCTCATGAACAGACGCTCTGACACAAACTCTACACCTGCAGCCGTTAGGCCATAAAGAAACTTCTCACCCTCTGAGAGGTTAGGATTCTTGTCAAGTTCTTCGATCATAGCTCCACCAGAACCCATAGCCATAGCTCCGAGGGTTAATGAGGTGGTTCCGGTAAACATCCCGGCTATCTGTATTCCGATCTGGGGTAAAGCATCCTCAACCCCAGCCATAAACATAATGTGACCGGCCTCGAAGTCACCTCTAGCATAGTTTTCCATTACACCCCTCTCCATCTGATCAAGGGTGACACCCTTATGCAGGACTTGAGCTTGTTGAATCCCAGCGGAAATCTCACTCCACGACATGGTCTGGCCCTCCGGTAAATCCAATTTTCTTGCGAGGGTCTCTTCGGCTCTGGGGATGTCTCCTATAGTCAAGGCATAAACGACAAGCGGATCAAATACCGCCATTGGATCAGCGGCTGCCCTCTCCTTCATTGCAGATTGAAAAGAAGATAACATGTTCTGAGTACCATACATGATGCTACCTACAGTTGTAAATAGGTTGACTGCATGGTCTTCGCTTCCGGTGGCCGAATAAATGCTTTCTTTGATCCTCTTTCCGATGTATGCAGCGGAGTTAAAGTAGTTCGTTACAGTGGATTCCCCAGTCTCTACAATCGTATCAAGGATGTTGTTGTCCAGGATGTCTCTGATATCGTAAGCCCTTCTGTCTAGAGCTAGTACCTCATTGGCTTCGTTGTAGGCGTTAACCAGATCAACCTGGTTACCCATCATTTCCTTCAGGATCGACTGCTTGTCGTCTTCAGCGAGCGCTCTGTTGTAGCGCTCTACATAGTCGTTCACCTGCGATACCACATCTTTCTTAGCAGCCTGAGCATTGACTACCTCGGACCTCGCTGTCCAATATCCTGCGATGTCGATGTACTTCTCAGGGGTAAGCTCCTCCCCGATAGAGTTGTAGTATTCTTCAGCGGACTCAAAAGTCGATAGCCTCTCGGGCATCAGCTCCTGTGCAGCAGCGAGCTGTTCCTCGTTCTCGGGCTTGTAGCTAGGGTTTATCTTTTCGAGTGCGTCTTCGTAAAATGGTACGATGTTACCGTCCTCATTCTCTACTGTAGGTATATTGGCGATCTGGTCGCTGGTGTACCGGGAAAACGAAAACGCATCGTTCGTGATCGATACCTTTCTGAACTCCTTATTGGGGATAAGGTCTTTTGACTCTGTGATCAGCCCAGACCTAGTCATGACATTAACAGCCAGGTCTTTGGTTACCTGGGCGTCCTTAAATATCTTGACGTGCTTATATGAATCGTAAAACTCCGATGCCAAGCGTTCAGCATCGGCAGCAGACATGGGCGCTCCAGGAACCATGTTGTTTTTCTGCATCCATTTCTTGGCCTCACGGTAGACAAAGTAATCCCTCTGGGCTACGATTGCGGGATCAGGTACGACACCGGGTGTGGTGTATGCCTCCCTCATCTTCTTCTGCTCTTTCTCGTACAGGATGCTGGCATCCTCTTCTGTGTACGTTACCCCTGACCCCTCTCCATAGCGTTGATCGGGTGTCTGCTGAAGAGCTATGTATGGATCGGGATCTAGATCACCCAATCCATACTCCGCATTGTCACCAAACAAACCTTGAAGGAAATCAACCCTAGATGCTTCAGCTTGTGCCTGTATATCGGCAGCTGTCTGTGTATCACGAGGATCTTCTACGCCTGTATCGCCTGATGGCAATCCTATACTGGTGTAGTAGTCGGAAGAAATAGCCGACTCTTTTTTTTTAGGATTCACACCAAAGATATACACCAGGTCTCTTCTGGAGCCCTCGAATCCTGCACTATCCAGTGTCCTGTAGATGGATTCAAACCCGTCTGGATTGCTAAGCACCTTGTCTTTGAGCGCATCCATGTCGCCGGCAAAACCTTCATCATGCAATGTCTGCAATAGCAAATCCTGTAGCTCGGATTTCTGTGGATCTCCGTTCATCTTGATGATATATGTTGTGTGTTATCGCTTTACTCCGGTGTACTCATCCATCTTTCTCAGCCCCTCTTTGCCGACCGGATATCCGAATGGATCTTTACCTCCCGATATAGTCCTGTATACCAATACGTTCGACTCAGCCTGAGTCATGTTGTCGATATCGATTCCCATCTCTTTAGCTTGAGCGCCGTAGTTCTTGTTAATGAACCAAGATGTAACCCTTTCAGCTGTTCCGGGTTCGAGTACAAGATCGGGATTATCTACCAATCTTTCGTCGCCGAATAGAGCTTTAGAGGCGGCCCTGTAGTTAGCCTTGCCTGTCAGCTGGATGTACGTTCGGCCACGATACTTGTACCCATCTCCGGGCTTATCATTGCCGAGATAGTTGCCTTTGTAGCCGTATGTTTTTTCAAACAGCGCCGGACCGTTTTTCACCAGTTTCTTGAGCTCCTTCTTAGCTGCATCGTCCTTCGGTACATACTTCTTAACGATCTTCCTGCCATCCTCATTTAGTTTGAAGCTGCCATCATCATTCTTCTCGTAGATGGGCAAGGCAAGACCCTCCTTGTACATTCTGTAACCGAATACCTCAAGGATTCTCCTGACACTCTTGTAGGTTGCATCTTCGACCCTATCTCGCTGTCCTCCCGATTCTTTCTCAGTTGCGGCCTCTACCGACTTAATGATCATGTCGTTGAGTCCATAACCCTTGAGCTCTTCTTGGAAGGTCGGTACCTCGCTTGGTACTTCAGCTGATCCCAAGGTCATTGCACCTTGGGACTCCATCCTAGCTAGAAACTCCTCTTCAGTCTCACCTGGCACTGCCATATCTGGTACGGATGGAACATCCTGCACAAAAGGATCGGCTACTGCTGTAGCATCTTGAGGTGTTGGCTGATTGAAAATCCTACGGAAGAAGTCTCCGACACGGCTTGTCTTCCGGCCCTCCTCTTGATCTTCTTGATCTTCCGCTGGGTCTATTACCTTCTTGTCTTCCATCTCCTCCTCTTCGGAGTCAACGACAGCGGGCGACACGAAGTCTTCATCCTTCGTTTCCTCCTCCTGCACTTGGACTGGCATCGGCTTCTCTTCCTCCTCCTCGATTACTGTCTCGCTGGAGGCGTCGATAACCATACCCTCCTCACCGTCAGGAGCATTATCACCTACTCCTAGTAACTCATTTGCCTTTTTCGCATTTGGATTCACATAGGACCCTGCAGGCTGAGTTGATTTCGCTTCATTGATAAGATCCTGATCTTCTGGGGTCTCAACCACACCGAGTTGAAGCTGAGCCATACCCAGAGCTTGTGTGAAGTTAGGGGTAGCTTTGTTCTTCTGCTCTTGGGTTAGCAGAGCATTGTTCAGCGAATTGAATAGATCGGGGGATTCTTTAGGATCTACAATATCCGAACCCTTACGTCGCAACTCCAGTAGTTGGACACCGCTAACTCCTAAGGCATCAGGGTTCTTCAAAAGGTTTTCAAGCAGATCAGTGTCTACGTTGATCCTGTACGCCTTGACGTTACCATTTGCATCGAGAATAGCGTCCTGGGTTTTAATCTTCTGGTTATCGATGACGACATCTTGTGCGTATGTCGACAGAGGTAGATCGTAAAGAGGATCTGTTTCGGGATTGATCCCAGATTCACTTGCCCAATTCATGATCGCAGCATCTGCTGTTGGTGTCACCACCCAGTTGCCGTCCGGTAATTTCTCATACTGGCCTCCGAATACGTTTTTGATATCAGCAGTAGGGGTACCAGCAGCATCGATCGCACTCTTCATGCCTGCTGGCATTACACCCTTCTGGGTGTTGTAATACCCTTGAGCGTGAATCCTCGCAGCGTCTCTAGATTCCTCCAGCTGTTTTGTGCTCAAATCTGGATGCAGCTTCTCAGCTTCCTCTATGGTAAGATCGAATTTAAGTTCGCCGTCTACGAATTTGATGCTGGTCGCAGTTTTTCCCTGATCGTTTTGTTTTGTAAAAGCTGCATCTGGCATACGGTCGTTAATCCTGTCCAACTCACCTTGAGTGATCTGTTGATCACCCTGCCTATGCATGGCCTTGTAACCATGCAGCTTGATAGTCCCGACAGATTCAGGGGCTATCACATTGATGTAGTTGTCATACGTACTGGTCGCCAGTTCATCGAACTTATCCTGCTTGAGTTCGTACATCTCCATCTTGTTTCCAACCTGCCTGTACTCGTACAGCTCGGGGGCCTGAGCCTTGAAAGTCTTGTCTGAAACTTCAGCCACCTCCAAGAAACTGTGCTTGAACTGGTCCTCTACAATCGTCGGTGGCATCGGCAGATTCGCTGCGTTAGATGCAGTTATCGTAGACTCAAAGTATGGGACCTCGCCAACCATGATCACGCCGTCTGGGCTTACGCTGTAATTTGGAGCTTCTGAAAACTTTTCAAAATACTGCATTGCCTCCTCGTAATTGGTAGCGTAACTGGGGTCAGTCATTACCATGTTGATGGACTTAGCCAAGGTCTGGCTACCGAATTGACCGTCCTGAAGGATGTTCTCGTACTGAGCTTTCTGACGAGCCACCTTTTCCATGTTCTCTTGAGTCTTGTTGCCCTCGTAAGCTACCTCAGCCTTCATCCATTCGTCAAGCGCAAGCTGAACACCACCCTTGTACTTAATACCAATCTGCCCAGGGACAGTAGTGATTGCCGCTGTACCTATGCCGAGTGAGTTCTCGAGCTGCTTGCGTTCAGCATCCCGCTCCGCAAGAACACCTTTGATGGGGTTGGAAAAGGCTGCACCGGCAGCTTGACCGATGGCTCCGTAATCGATGTTAGGAGCTAAGAAGCCTGTCTTGAATTTTTGTCCCTCAGCCATTGCTTTCTTTTTCGAATCGTTCTAGTAGTCGCCTCACAAACTTGTGGAGCGGGGAGTCGCCTTGCTTGGCGAGCTGCAGCAATCTCTTAGACTGCTCTGGATTGAATACGTATTCACCGCCGGTCAACTCAGCAACCTTGTCTCCGTCGTTGTTGGTTACATGGAGTGGGTTGCGTTTGTGAGAAAACTCTCCAGGAGTTTTCGTCACTTTGACCCTTCTCTTCTCAACCTTACCTCCCTCTTCCAGGAACATACCTACGCCCCCACCGGCGATGCCCGCAACACCTGTTGCGATGTTTGCGAAGTTTT
>Ga0208644_1000882_pt1 | contig 26531 bp, 35 predicted proteins | sample VirMetDEL_Nov_18_FD_184517 | JGI IMG/M metagenome (GOLD analysis project Ga0208644, IMG submission 184517) | Aqueous microbial communities from the Delaware River and Bay under freshwater to marine salinity gradient to study organic matter... | ecosystem: Environmental > Aquatic > Marine >...
GGCGACAAAATCCTAGATACACACCTCGGCTCAATGTCTAGTGTTATTGCTTGTTTAGATATGGGTTTTTCAATAACTTGCACTGAATTAGACAAAGACTATTATTTACAAGCTAAAAAAAGAATTATAGAATATGATAAACAACTAAATTTATTCACAAGTAAGCAAGAGATAAAGTTTTATGATTGATATTCAATACAAAAAAAAATCAGGTATTTATAAGATTACAAGCTTAGTAAATAAATCTTTTTATATAGGCTCTGCCACTTGTCTATATTCTAGGTACCATAGACATATATTTGATTTAAAGAAGGGGAGTCACGCAAATAATCACTTACAAAATTTATATAATAAATATGGCAGGAACAATCTGCTATTTGAAGTAATAGTTTTATGTATTCCTAAGAAGCTTATAAATACAGAGCAAAATTACATGGATAATTTAAAGCCTAATATCAATATATGTAAAATAACCAACTCTACATTGGGCTACAAACATACACCAGAAACTAGAATAAAGTTATCTGAAATAAGAAAAGGGAAACAATATTCATTAGGAAGAAAGTTATCCGATGAGAGTAAAAGAAAAATGAGCCTAAAAGCTAAGGAAAGAGGGTTGCACCCCTCTTTAAAAGAGGCCTCAATTAAAGCAAATACTGGAAAAAAACATAGTCAAGAGCGTATTGATAAAAGAGTTATTAAACAGTTAAAGCTTAGTAAGAAAGATATCTTGGAGATTAGAAAATTATTAAAACAAGGAGTTTATCAAAAAGATATAGCTAAAAAATACAATGTTAGTCAAAGAAATATTTGTAGAATAAACCTTGGGATAGGTTATTACTCTAATTTTTGACAAAGATTATTTCGAAGCTGCAGAGTTTAGGTATCAAGAGCATACTAGACAGCTAACTTTATTTTAAAATAAGTTGTTGACTATTATAATTAATAAGACATAGTAAGACATATAAATAATTAACTAAACTATAATATGAAATATTACACAACGATACAATTAGCAGAATTACTGCCATACAAAACTAGAAGAACTTTACTACAAGCTCTTCACAATAACCAAAAAAAGAAGGTAGGAGATAGAGATGTTTTTCTTAATGCTATTTGGTCGGCTAAATTTAGGTTTGGCAAGAATTGGGTTTTTGAAAAGAATAAAATTAATCAATTATTAAAATAACATGAGAAAAGAATTATTATTTCAAGCAATAGAAGATTTCAACCTCCCAGAAGTAAAAAGACTTGTTGAAAGTGGAATATCTTTAGATGTGACCGATGACTCTACTTTTGTTAGTAGAGATAACAGAGTGATAAAACGCACTACTGGCTATACTCCTTTAGAATTAGCCAAAGCCTTAAGGAGAACTAATATTATTAATTATTTAGAAAGCTATGAACAAAATAAAAAATGCAATTAAGAATTATCTTAAACGAAATAAACTAACTCTAGCAAAGGCTGTTACTAAAATAACATGCTGGTTAGTGTTTTGGGCTATATTTATTTATTTATTAATCTACGACCTTTTTAACTACTAATGAACGATTTAGACTGGTATTTATCAGAAGAGGAATATTTAACATTAAACAAAAAAGAACATGAGTAAAGAAAAGAAAATAGAGAAAAAAGAAAAGAATTACTTTGAGATATTAAGCGATATTAATGTAAGTGATAAGGTGGAGAAGAAAAACGGACTTTCTTATTTATCTTGGGCTTGGGCTTGGAGTGAGATTAAAAAACGCTATCCTAATGTAAAAAAGAATATTGTTAAAAATGAAAGCGGTTGGCTATATCATACCGACGGAAAGACTTGCTGGGTTGAGGTTAGCGTTACTATAAATGATGTTGAAGAGACCGAATATTTGCCAGTAATGGATTATAGGAATCAGTCTATTAAATTGGATAATATTACTTCAATGAATGTAAATACCACTATTCAAAGGGCTTTAACTAAAGCCATCGCTAGACATGGCTTAGGATTATATGTATATGCTGGAGAGGATTTGCCAGAAGACGCTAAGAGCCCACAACAGAAAGCTAATGAGGGTAATTTTGATGATTGGGGAAATACAGAGGAGGGTAAAAAATGGTGTGAAGAAAACTTCAAGACCGTAAAGAAAGCCATTGAAAGCTGCAATAATCCAGAGGAACTAAAGGAGTCTTGGAAGAAAAGTTCAGTAACAATAGCTAGATTAAAGAAGTATGATAAAGAAAGATATGAATTAATTATTGATGCTAAAGACGGAATGAAATTAATGTTTGAATCTGAAAGTGAGGAACCTAATGGATCTTTGGTTGATGATAAGATTTTAGAATATGCACAAGGGGATTAATGAAACTAACATTTAGCGGCGAACAAGAGGATAAAAAGAACTTTTGCAATCAAGTTTACTTTGAGGCTGTTAGTCTTTGTGATAAAGGGGCTTTTGAGGTTGAGTTTAAGAAACCAGATAAAAAGAAAACTGTAGATCAGTTAAGGGGGGTTTATAAATTATTTCAATTATCAGCTCCTCATTTTCAGAGATGGAAACCGAAAGAGAATTGGACGCTTGACAAGATTAAGGAATTTGTTAAAAGTGAATTAGGGTACACAAGACAAATAACGCCATTTGAGGCGGCAATGATGATAAAATTAAGCGGTAAGAAACCAGTTGATAACACAGAAAGGAAAAATATGTATGATTTCTATTTGAATGGAAAGGTAAATATTAGCTTTGCTGATTTTACAAAAGAGCAACTTTATAATTTTACAAAAGAATATGAGGTTTGGGCTTTAACTGCAAGAGACGATAAGCCTATATGGGATGATGTATTTTTAGACGATGGGGATAAAAAAGATTTATATGGATTTAAATAAATGTAATATGACTATTAAAGATAATCGACTAACACCAGTAGAATTCTCCCATAGAACTAAAAGTGGCTCTTATTGGTTATTTAATTGTAGTTGTGGAAATAATCCTGTAATTAGAATAAGTTCTTACAAGAGAGGAGATTCTAGGTCTTGTGGTTGTTTAAGAGATGAGTTATCAACTATGCATGGTTATAGAAAAAAAGGAAAATTAAATCCAACATATTCTACTTGGAGGGCGATTAAAACAAGATGTAACAATCCAAATTATATTGATAGTCACTTATATTTAAGCAGAAATATTACTGTCTGTGATAGGTGGTTAAAGTTCGAAAATTTTCTAGCTGACATGGGAGATAAACCAGAAGGTACTAGTATTGATAGAATTGATAATGAGAAAGGTTATTATAAAGAGAATTGCAGATGGGCTACACCTTCTATGCAAAGTGATAACAGGAGGTGTGTAAAAAAGATATCATTTAATAATCAAGAAAAAACGGTTCTACAATGGTCTAAAGAAATTGGAATAAAGCGATCAACTCTATATAGAAGAATTTTTGTAGATAATTGGAGTATAGAGAAAGCCTTTAATACGCCACTTAATGTTTCTAAAATAAATAAGAATACAAGCTCTGAAAATAGGGCTATGATTAGTTATTATAATAAGGAGAGTAAATAAAACTATGCTAGAAGTAATAATAGGTAGATTTCAAACAAATAAACTACACGAAGGTCATCTTGATCTAATAAGACAAGTTAAAGCCACTGGTAATGATATATTAGTTTTAATTGGAACGACTGCGGCGACAGGAACAGATAAAAACCCTTTAGGTTTTGAAGTCAGGAAACATTTATTCGATCCTTACTTAAATAATTCGCCAATTTTAGAATTAAAAGATATGCCAAGCGATAAAGACTGGTCAAGTCAAGTTGATTTTATTATTGAAAGTTTGGGTTTTAAGAAAGCTAGAATTTGGGGAGGCAGAGACAATAGTATTGAAAATTATTATTCTGGCAAATATGAAATTAAAGTTATTGAACAAAATGGTCAACACTCAGCAACAAATATTAGAAAAGAGATAGCGAAAGAGCCTATCAATTGCCCTAATTTTAGAGCGGGTATTATCCATCATGTAGAGAGTAGATGGCCTATTGTTTATTCAACTGTTGATGTGATTTTATGGAGAAATTTAGGTAAGGAAATATTAGTAGGAAAGAAAGGGGATAAATTCGCTTTCATTGGCGGCTTTGTTGATTCAACAGATAGTAGTTTATTTCATGCCGCTCAAAGAGAATTGAAAGAAGAAACTGGTATCGAAAAAGAATTATTAGTTTATATGGACTCAATAAAAGTTGATGATGAGAGATACAAAAAAACAAAAGATTGTATCATGACTCATATTTTTACAGGTATTCATAACGAATTACCAGATGAATCAAAGATTCAAGATAAAGAATTTTCTGAATTTAGATTTATTACTGAAAACGAAATAGATTTACTCCAAGATTGCCATAAACCTATTGCAATTAACTTTTTTAAAACAAATAAATACTTTAAATAAAATGAATATTGATTGGTCAAAACAACATTGCGGAGTTCATCAAGCTAGTTTTGATGATTTAATTAAACTAATGCCAGATTTAAAAGAATTATTAAAAACATTTCCTGAAAATGTAAATGATTTTGTTTGGGATGTTAAGGTTCATATGTTAATGCCATCTCAATATCCGTGTATTCCTAATTGGCATTATGATAACGTACCAAGAGTAAATAATAAACAGGATTTTGATTTAATTAAGCAAGATAAACCTATGTATTTATGGGTATCAAATACTCCATTAACTGAATTTAGAAATGGTGGTTTAATAAAAGAGAAAACTTGGATTAGATTCACTCAAACAGATGAACATAGAGGAACTAGATCAGAGTCGTTTCAATGGAGAGGTTTTTTAAGGGCAACACATAAAGACATTGCTCCATCAAATAGAAAAGGCAGTGATTGTTTAAGAAGGCATTCACAGGTATATCTAGATGTAAATAATTTTTCTTGGTAATTTAATAATTTATTAAATAATATGACAAATATAATAAACCTAACTGACAGCTACAAATTTTCACACTTCAACCAGTACCCTAAAGGAACTGAAAAAATTCATTCTTATATGTCCTCAAGAGGTGGTGAATATGAAGAAATGGTATTCTTTGGATTAAAATATTATCTTGATAGATACCTGTCCAATCCAATAGATTTAGATCATATAAATATGGCTAATGAATTAGCAAAAGAGCATGGAGTTCCATTTAACAGAGAGGGTTGGAAATATATTTATCTAAATCATGCAGGCAAATTGCCAATAAAAATTAAAGCTCTTCCAGAGGGTTCAATCTTTAAGCCTCACGAAGTTATTTTAACTATTGAAAATACAGATCCTAAATGTGCTTGGTTAGTAGGTTGGGTTGAAACCTTAATTATGAAACTTTGGTATCCAATAACAATCGCAAGTAAGTCTTTAGCGGTTAAAAAAATGCTTCAAGGTTATTGGGATAAGACCTCAGATAATCCAGAAGGCGTTGATTTTGCTTATCACAACTTTGGAGATCGTGGCTCTTCTAGTGTTGAAAGTGCTGCAATAGGTGGAGTAGCTCATTTAACGCAATTTAAAGGTACTGATAATTTCAACGCCCTTAATCTAGCTAAAGAATTTTACCCTGATTTAATGGGCTTTTCAATTCCTGCAACTGAACACTCAACAATTACAAGTTGGGGTAAAGAGAATGAGTTTGAGATGATTGAGAATTATCTTGAGATTTATAAAGAGAGCCCAATTATTGCTTGCGTTCTTGATTCTTATGACATTTACAAAGCGGTTGATTTCGTAACCAGCGGAGTAATGAAAGAGAAGATTGAGAGTGATGATTACCCTATCTTCGTTATTCGCCCAGATAGTGGGAAACCTATGGAGGTTATTACAGATATATTAAATATATTGGAAAAAAATGATGTCAAATATACTGTAAATAATAAAGGATTTAAATTATTTAAAAAATATAGAATTATATGGGGTGATGGTGTGAATCCATCTGGTATAAATAATATCTTAGACGTGATAACTCAAATGGGTTATTCAGCAGAAAACTTCGCTTTTGGTTCTGGCGGTGATCTAATGCAAAAGGTAAACCGTGATACTTGTAAATTCGCAATCAAAGCCTCAGCCATTAAAGTAAATGGAGAGTGGAGAGACGTTTATAAAGATCCTATTACAGATCAAGGAAAAACCTCTCTAAGAGGAAGGCAGGTTGTTAATGGATAAACTATACAAATTCTTAAAAAGAATTACAATAATATTCTGGATAATGATATTTATATCAATGGCTTGGTACTTCTTAACTCATAAAGAAATTGAGACTTTGCCAGCTAATAATAATTATGAATTACCACTGATTGATTTAAATTAATCCTTATTGCAGGAGAAGAAGGCAATAGATTTTGACATAGTGGCGGAATAGGTAGACGCTATAACTAAAAGGTATGAGGTGGCAGCCAATATTTACTGAAATAGAGGATAAAATAGCTCAGTGGTAGAGCAAAGTCCTGCAAGGCTTCGGTCGCTATTTCGATAATAGCTTTTATCCATGTTAGGTGCAAATCCTAACCTATGTCAATTACCCTGACAACCTAAGGGTTAAATATGGTTGTTGGTTTTACCCTTTTTCCATAATAAAAGGGATTTAATGCAAATATACTTTAACTATTTAGGTAGTTTAGTGTTTTTTTATGAATAAAAATTAATTAAATAGAACTATGGAAATCTTTAGTTTACAAATAAGAAAGAGTGGTAACTACGATACTATTTATCAAGATGTTGATAAGATCCTTGCAAAGAGTCAGGTAGTTAGTGGTGGTATAAGTAAAGAATTTAAGAAACAATCTGTAGCCTACGCACTCCGAAAAATGATAAATAATAAAAATTATTTTGATGTATCCATTGTAAGAGAAGCGTGTGAGGCATCTGGAATTCATATTTCAACTGAAAGGGTTAATCTTTATAGACTAGCTCATTGTATGAATTGGGGTGATATGACTGATGACTACAGACAAACCTTGATAGCGATGATAATGGACGATTTCAGGAGTTTATTTATTAACAAAGAAACAGAGGCAAGTAATGTGTGAAGTAAGTGAAATAATAACATCGGTAGAGTGGATTTTATCTATCGTGTTGACAGTTATAATGTTAATTATGATGTTTATATTCAAAAGAATATCTGATAAAACAAATATATCAACAGCCATCTTAAGAATGTCTTTAAAAGAATTGGAGAAGTTCAAGAAAGAAATTGATATGAATATTGAGTATAAGAAAATTGAAAAGACTTTTATTAAAAAATTAAAGGGAAAACTATGCAAAAATTAAGATTACAAAGCGTATGGAATAAAGAAACTAACTCTTTTGATAGAACTAAATTTGAGCTAAGAGAATCTGATAAAGTAATATCTGGCAAGGTCTCGGTATCTTCAAAAAAAGGTGATAAATGGATTTCTAAGCCCTTACCGTTTACAGCCTTTAAGTCTCAAATAGACGAGGAGACGCAAAGAACATTGCTTCATTCTGGCGGTCAGTTATTTGAGGCTGAGTTTGGTTTAATGGTTGATAGCTTCGAGGCTGATGGTAAAGAGGTTAAATATATTAAATTGATTATTAATAAGGCTGTTGCGCTGGAAGCTAATTTGCCAGAAGATCTAGATAATGATCTCCCCTTCTAAAAACTAATGATAAATCTAATCTACAACAAAGATATAAAAGAAATAGAGAATAAAGACTCTATAACTCCTAATGAAATGACTTTATTGCCACTAAAGAACGCCCTAGAGACAAAAATACAACAATACTGTCACAATATATTCAAACAACTATCATTTGACTTAGAACGCAAATATGGTAAAAAGGTTGTTGAGTTTGTGCAAATGGATAATGGTGGTAAGATGGGTTTTGCTCAGAAAGCTAAAAAGAAAGCCGAGGGTACTAAGGCAGGAATGCCAGACGTTTCATTATTCTGTGGCTCTCCTTACGGTCAATATTCTAAAGTTATTTTAGTTGAGTTTAAGAGAATGGGCATAACTAATGAAAAATGTATATCAGAAGAACAAAGATATTACCACGATTGGTTTAACTCAATAGGCTTTAAAGCTTATATTACTAACAACCCTATATTTTTTAGAGATGTTATATGCAAAGAAGTTACCGATTTCTTTGATTCTATCCAGTAATATTTATACAACCTCTAACTCGAATTTATCTGGTAATATTTTTTTATCTCTTAATCTTTCTAGTGTAGAATTTGAGGCGGTAATTGCCAATTCTCCGTCCATAAAAGCCCAATCTTTACCTAAAAGAATACAGCCTTTTGTATGCTTTTCTTTATTGCCATTATGAATTTCAATACCAGTTCTATCTTTAACATCTAACAATCTCCAATATTGGAAGCGACCTGTATCATCTCTAATTACTTTATATATTCCTGTTGGAATACACGAGATTTGATTCTGATTATCTAGCCAAGGATTCTCTAGGGTTTTGCAGATTTCCTCCTCGCCATAATATAGAGTTCCTAATGTGGCTCTAGAAGGTAAGGAGCATTTACTAATATCCCCTATTTCTCTTTTTAAAGTAAATCTCTTTGGTTTTAATATATCAATCATAATTCACAAATTGCTTGTTCTATGTGATCCAAATAGTCTTTACAGACTTCACACGCAAAACGGTTATTATTAATTACATCTTCTTTTTCTTGCCTAGAATAAGTTCTAGAATCATAGTAATAAATTAAATGAGAACCTAAGCAAATATCTTTACTTGCTGGCAGGCTTCTTCCATTTTTGCAACTTAGAATCAAGAGCAGAATTAGAAAGACTATTAGTATCTTTAATAATTTTATTGCGTAATTTAACATTTTTCACTACCTCTTTATTTTCTTTATTTTCTACACTGTCTTTTCCTGCCTTGAAAAAGTAAAATGCAACACCACTAATAAAAGTTATAATTCCTAAAATCTTATTTATCATTTTTTAATTTATTTAATCTTTCTAAATGTGAATCACAAATATCAAATCCAATATAAATACCAATTGCTATACCTATTACCAAAAAGAAACAGCAAGTTAAAAATAGATCAATATTTGATATTGACATTATTTTTTAATAGCCTTTATTAATTCAGCTATTTTTTCAATAGTTGTCAATCCAGAATATATAAAACTAGCTCCAAATAATATACCTATTACTACTAATAAGAATTTAGGTTTTGCTATGATTATAAATATAGCGGCAATTCCACTTATTAAAGCTAAGAATATAGCTGCCGCTGCTGTTGCGACAGCTTTTAATCTTTTAGAAGATTTATTACCTTTATCACACTCTAAGAAATTATACTTCATTTTTATTATTAATATTTTTTATTTCCTCTAAGGCTTCATTTAATACGCCTTCGTTTTTCTCAATTAACCCATGAATATTTCTTCTAACAGGATCTATTTCTTCCTTTACTACCTTTCTAACTTCTGATTCAAAAGAGAGTATTATTTTATCAATAGCCGCTTGGAAAAGAAAATCACTTATCTTCTTACCAATTTTAATAAACAGATAAGCAAAATAAGTAGCCACTACAAAATACCAATAATTAGTCCAAGCATTAATTTCATCTACAAAACCCCCTTTCTTTTCCATTATTCAATAATTTGAATTATATCATAAGCTTCAACTTCTTCAATAGTTTCAAGAAGCTCAACAGCATCTTTTCTTTTTCTTGCTTGTACTATTTCTTGGGAATCTCTTAATCTAATGTGATTGCATATAGAAATTAAATCAGCTTTATTAATATCGACTATTGTATTGTCAGAAGTTATCCAATCTTCAATAGCAACATCACTTAGACTCTGGATTGCATTAATAAAAGCTAGTTGAGAAACTATATCTCTTTGAAAATAATAATCTTTATTATCAATGGAATGTAGAATATCTTTTTTAATTTCTAGATCTCTTTGGTTATTAATTGCAGTTTTCTTTTTTTCTTTAGCTTCCTCTAATTTAACCTCAGTTGGATTAAAAGAAGGTTTTTCTAAATCATATTTCCACTTTCTAATAAAATCTCCACTTCCTTCATTAGCTAAATCAAAGCCGTTAAAGTCATTAATATTATTATTTTTTAAATATTTTATTATTAAATCTTCCATGTTATAACCCTCCTAAATAAATTGCTTGAAAAAATGTATCATCAGCACCGCCAATCATATTGCCCCCGTTTATTGAATAACCGGCTACATCAATATAATCCGTTGATCCATTCATTGAGACAAGCATAGGCACTTGATGATGTAAGTCCTGAGTATTGCCCGACCTACCAGTAATACAAGGAAAACAAATAACAGTCCCATTCTTTCTAATTCTAACCTCAACTCTACTGACATCCGAAATTCCAGTGTAACCAATACTGGCTATTATAAGATAATAACCAGCTCTTAATGGAGTAAATCTATAATTTGTGGCATTATCATACCAAGAATTATTATCCCAAGACTCAGTGTCAAAATTTACTCTAGTTTCCGTTGTCGCACTAATAGCTTGATTTGATGATAAATAAGCTGAAAAAGTTGGTCTTTGTAATAGTCCAGCGGTTGCGGGAGTTATTACTCTTTCTGTATCCGTAGCGGTATTTGCTTCAGTTTGTGTTGCTATCTCCACAACTCCAACCGCAGTCTCTGTGGCGTCTGAAATATTAGTTGCTGTTATATAAGGTTTTTCTGGGTTTTGTAAAACCAAAGCAGTTCCGTTGTCGATTAATTTATAGAAACTTCCAGCAACCATATCACCACTTTCTAAAGCTGTTGTTGCTCCTGCTCCATCTGATTTTTCAATTGCTCTTGATCCTACTCCACTAATGTCAGCAGTAGATGCGGTTGTGTTTCCGTCCCCAGCTCCTATTTTAATAATCCAGCTTTGACCTGCCGCATAGGCGGTAATAGCTGGTGAGGGTGTCCATGTGTAAGCATTTGCCGGACCGCCATTCTCGCCCAAATATTCATAAGCATTGTCTTGAACTTGACCAAGTGCTATTGAGTCAGTTCTGGCGCTGCCATTTGTTAGCCCTGTAAACTTTTTAGAGTTCATTGGAATATTAGCGGTAATAGTTGTCTGACCATCTTTTGTAATACAATTCGATAGCCCCGTTGCAAAGCCGTCGTCTTCTGTATCCATTCTTGAGGCTTCGATATTTACACCATTGCCTTCATCTGTTGTCCAGTCGTAAGTTCTTACAAATGTTCCTGTTCCGTTAAATGATCCCATAATTTATTGAGTTGATTGTTGAGCCGCTCCAACTGAAAGCAGCTTAGTTAATAATTTAGTTCTAGCTTTTTCATTAGGTATTTTACTAATAATTTCAGCGGCGCTATTTCCACCACTTTGAATTAAAGTCAAAGCATCATTTACCTTACCTGATGCAATTAATTTTTGCGCCTTTCTTGCTACCGTTCCAGAGGCCGCTAATGCCGCACCACCAATTGGAGATCCAGCCAACCCACCAGCAAAAATAGAGGCAACTGGCAATGCTGTATTGCCCTGCGTCGCAGAAGATCCTAAATCAAATCCAAACTTTCCTAGTTGTTTAAGTAATTTCTCGCCAGTTTCATTTGTTGCTGCGTTTCTTAATGCTTTTATTTCATCAGGATTAAAACCTCTTAAATTTTTCTTATTATTTATAAATGATTGAAAAACTTGTTTAATTCTATTTGGATCTCCGTCGGCTTTTTCAGCTAAACTAGCTATTTTCTCATATTTCTTATATATTCCCCAATCATTTCTTGCTTGGCTTAATAATTCAGTAGCTTGCTTCCCTCCCTTTCCTAAATCACTAGGATTTAGTTTTTCAACTATATCATCAATTTTATCAATCAAAATATTGGCTTTTAAGCCATCTGGAGTCACAGATCCTGTAATTTCTGTATTCTTCTTGACTACTTGACCCAATAATTGCCTGTACTGATCTAAACCTTCAAGGCTTAATTCACCAGCTTTAGTATCGGCTCTCATTCCTTTTAGGACTGATAAAGTATCGCCATGTAATTTAGAATTTAATTTTCCACTTGCTAATAAAGTCTTATCAAGATCAGTGGTAATTTTATTAACAGTTCTAGGGTTTAGATCTGCTCCAATTTTACGCATATCATCATACAATTGTGATGCTTTATTTTTTAAAGCTTGTGTTCCTTCGCCTATTTGTTCAATAGTTTTAATTCCTAGTCCGCTTTTTATTCCTTTTACGGAGTTTTGTACTATTTCTTTTGTTTTAGCCGCCGCCGCTCCAGTTCCTTTAATTATTCCAAAAGTTGCAGCACTTACTAAAGCCCCTGTTTCTGTTTGTTTTAACCTTTCTGTTAAAGTTCCCTCTTGGGTTGGACTTAATGCGGATACGGCAGAACCAGAAGCAATAGCACCCCCAAGACCAACACCACCAATGGGAGCTGTACCAATTATTTGACCAATAGCCCTACCTGCCTTTTGTGCGCCAGTTAAACCCTCTCTTTCTTTTGCTACTTGTTGACCAATCTTTCTAGATAAATCTTCTCGGCCCAATAATTCAGATCCAATCTGAAAAGCTCCTGCACCCAACTCTCCTAATCCTGGTCCTAATTCCAGTAAAGCTTCTGGCACTTTTGCTAAAGTCTCTTTACTAGGCAATAAACCACTTCCACCCTTTCCAACTCCAAATTGCCCCAATCTTTCTATGAAAGATGGTTTAGCTTCTTGATTTACATCAACTTCTTGAAATTGGGGCTGACTCATTACAAACTCTTCAATCTGTTCGTTAGTTGCACCTTTAGGCACTTCTATTTTAGCCTTTCTTCCGTTTGGTAATTGAATCGTTGCTATTGGCATTTACTCTACACTTATGATTTTAAAACCACTTTCAGGAGGCTGTCCTTCTTGTTTGACTTGCTCCTGAGGAGTTTGTTTAATTAAGTCTCTCAACTCCTCTCTAAATTGTTTATTATAAGATTTCCTAGCTTTTCTAAAGTCTGTAGTAAACTTACCTTCTTGCTCAAGACCTGATGCTATATCTGATAATCCTTGATCATAAGAATTTAGTCTTCTTAAGACAGCAATTGCCTTTCTGTTGGCAACTTCAGATGTTCCTATGTCAGCAACTGTCTTTTTGGCTAAGTCTAATTCTTTTTCAGAAATAGCGCCCTTAAGCTTTCCGGTTGCTTGGAGCGTTAAATCCCCTATCCTTTGCTCAATAACTCTGGTATTTGCTGCTTTATCTAGGTCAGCAGGAAGCCCTAATGCGGCAGAAATTTCGTTTACAGCAGCAACTTTTGTTGCTCCTGGGCCAACAAAAGCACCTTCATTTAAAGCTTTTTCTATCTCATCTAAGTTAGTATCAAACTTAAAAGCATTATCTCCTGATTCAATTATTTGATTTAATTGCTCAGCTTTCTTTTTACCTGTTTCTTTTTCGAAAGATGTTTCTTGCTTCCCTAAGTCAATATTTGTTCCTTTTTGAGTTGGTAAAGCTACCTCGCCACCAATACTTATCGGGAATGCTTCCCCGGTAGCTGGATTAATTCTAACAACGCCTTGTTTAGTATCTCTGATTGTAAAGCTTGGAGCTTTATTCTGAGCCTCAATATTAGCCCCAATGGATTTAATAGTTATAGCATCCCTTGCCTCTCTTGAAAGATTAGGAGCTAAAGTCGCATATTGTGGAAATTGTTGAGCGAAAGCTTGTTGATTTGCCTGGTCTTCTTCTAATAAGGCTTTTTTAGCTTTATTTTGTGCATAAGCGCCAACTCCAGCTGTTGCTAATTGGGTGGCTAAAACACCATAACCTCCTCTTGGATCAAAACCTTGACCGCTAGTAGCTGCGTCAGAAACCGATCTTGCTCTTTGAAGCTCTTGTTGTAATAACTCTCTATTTACCGCCATTATACTATCCTCCTGAAATCTACATCGATTTTATCATAATCGACTGCTAATTTATCTCCAAGATGGATAATCGCCTGCGGATTTGATTCTAATAGATCCTGCGCCATTACACCTTCAAAACGACCCTCGCCGTGCTCTTTATTAATATAATCAAAATGATAAATTGTCAAACCAGATTTTGATTTCCCTACTTCTTTAATATTTTCTTTTAGGGTTTTGTCTGATAATAAGCCAATAGCAGAACCTCCTAATTGACCTAATCCACCAACGAGAGCCTGCCTCTTTTGAGCATCTCTATCTTTCTTAGCTTGATAAGCTTGTTGCGCTAAGTTTTGTTGACCCAATGAATAACCTAAGACATCAGATCCTTGAAATTGTGCGTTGAAATCTCCGAAACCAGTACCGCCTACCTGCTGTTGACCAAGTAAAGAAGATATTTCATTAAATCTAGCCGCTCTTTGAGCTTCGCTTGTTGCAACACTTTCGCGAGCTACGGATTGTAAACGGGTTCCTTGAGATTGCTCTAATCTGTTTAATTCTTTTGCAAAAGCTTCACTTCCTCTTGGAATGCCTTGATCAGCTAATTGTTGTTCAAGCCTTGATCTCTCCTCTTCAAAAGCTGGCTTTAGAAGCTCTCTTCCAGATTCAAAACGAGACGCCGGATCTGTGCCTGGTAAAGTTTGGCCAGTTAATTGGCCAGAAAGTTCTGCTGCTAATTGTTCTTGGCGACCTCTTTGGCCAGACTGAAACTCTGATTCCTCAAGCTTAATAGTATTAGTTAATGGATCATAAAATTGCTTACCTTGTGCAGTTACAATATTAGGATTGTTTATTAGCATATCTTTTTGCTGTTCTGGCGTGAGTTTTGAAAAGACGTTAGCTGCTGTTAATTGCTCTTGAGGCCCTTCCGCAAGCTTACTTGTTTGCTCTGGAGTTAAGAAGGATTGCAATTCTTTTCCAACCGCCTTACCAGCAATAGCTCCGGGAATACCACCAACAAAAAAACCACCAGCTCCACCGAGTCCACCTAATCCCCCACCAAAACCTTTTCTTAAAGAACTTCCGATACCCATTATATTACATTATTTACGTTGACACTATAATCAGTTCTGTACCAAAACAGTTGCTGACCTTTTAAACTTACTTTTATCCTCATTCCAAGGGAAACCCCTTCGCCTGACGAAATTACTAAATTTCTTCTAATTGCACTTAAAGGACTCCAAGGACTTCCCCAAGGACTTCCCCAAGGAGTTCCGCTTGAAGTGCTACTTACATCTTGAGTTACGCTATTTTGACCATAATCAAAACTAACTGTTGTATTTAAAACAACATTTCCATCTACTTTAATTACATTTCTAAAGCTATTCATTACTTTTTCTTTTGGACTTCCTAAGTCGCTAAAAGCAGCCTGAACATCACATTCAATATAATCCCCATCATCATTCAAACCGCTATCCGCCTTCATAATCTTAGTTGACTCACCAAAATATAGATTATTATCATAAAGCCCCCATGTTCTAGCATTCATATTTGAGAGCTCAAAAGCTGCGCCAGTTATTGTGTTTATTCCGTATTGTTTGTAAGTAGTATTTGTTGCAACAGGAACATTAAACAATAACCAAGAACCTGTTGAGTTTTGAGGGTGCATCGCAACCTCCCATCCATAATTTGAACGATAACTCTGCACTGATTCAATCGCTGCTCCAGATAAATTATGCTGTGAAGTAATAAGGCCGCCAGATTTAAACACTTGAGAGAAAAAGACAAAATCTTGATCAGTTATTATAACTACATCGCCAGCAACTTTTTTTATTCCTCTTGTGCTAATTGGAGATCCAATTCTATATGTTCCGATCAAATTCCAATTAGTAGCATCTCCAGGGTCGCTTCCATCGTAAAGAATTGCTTCGCCACTAGACATTATAAATAAAGCATAATCATCAACACCATCTCCGCCATCGTGATTCCAAGTAGCCATTGCAACTAAATTACCACCAAGCTTACTTATTCTTGAGAGCGGAAATTCTGTAAAAGTGCCCCCTATTGCATTAGTTGCGCCATACCAAAAGCTTTGAGAATCACTCTCCCAAGCATATACTCTGCTTTTATGAACATTTAAACCAATTAAATTAGCTACTGTGGGGCCAGAAATGGTACTATTACTTAAAGCTGTTCCATTAAATACTTGTGGTGTGTCCGCTCCATTTACAAGTAACATACTGCCATTAAAATTAACATACTGCCATCTTGCGTTAGTAAAACCAGATCCTAGATTGCTAATACTAGCTGAATTTGTAACGTCATTTATTTCATCACTATTTGCGCAAAGAAATTTTCTAGTGCTGCCAGCGTTAAATTCTGCTAAAGTTTCAACATTTCCAGTCAATCCGGTAGCGTATTCAGTATATCCTTTTCTTGTAACAACTGACCCTTGAGATGGTATCCAGTTTTTCATCATACTTGCATCGTTCATCTTCATCGCACTTAGTGCGTCTTTGGTATTCAATCCACCATAAGGAGAAGGTACGTTCTGACACAAAGCCTGACCATTCCTTTCTTGAGCTAATCCTTGATATTGTCTTTGTAGATATAAAACCATAACCTATTGGTTAAGGAGCGGTTATCAATGCAGGATAACCAATCCTTGATTTATCAAGTCCAGTGTCTGAGGAGTGGTAAACACTTTCCCTACCTCCATTTCTAGAAATCCTTTCAGCTAACGCTAATTCTAACTCCCTTTGCTCTTCTGCATATGGTTTACCTTGCATTTTAAGCAAACGCCAAGTTGCGTCTAATCTTACCAAATAATCATCTACTACCGGAACATCTGAATCCGCTATCCAATCTGTTTGTCCTGAGCCCCCACTACTTTCAACAATTAAATTAGAAATATACTCTAGAACATAACCCTCAACAGCGGTTGGGGTTGGAAATAATAAGAATTGACCTCCTCTTGTTCTAAAGTAATCATTTGCAGTCGCTCCAGTTATTGTGCTATTTGTTAGCACTCTCCAATCTTTAGGGCTTGTAGGGCCGATAACTGTCCTTTGATTGGTGGTATTCCAAAAGGTATTATCGATAACTCTATCAAAATCACTAGGTAAATTGTAACCTTGAGTTGAGGCGACTGAGTTGAAAGTGTGTTCTTTTTGTAATTCTTGCCAATCAAAAGAGCGAGAGATATTGACTGTTGCTATTTTAAGAGCTTGTAAAACTTGTTTTGCCGAATCCTGATTATTACCGATAATGGTACTAGGTATTGTAGCTGCTTTAGTCTCTTTTAATATATCTTGTGCAATAGTCAATAAACTCATTACTCTTTAATTTCCTCTTTTTTAAATTCAATTTCTAGATCAGAAATACTTTTTTTTTCTTTTTTTTCTATTTTTTTAGCTGGCCTAATTGAAGCCGCTTCTAGTTCAGCAATTCTTGCTTTTAAAATATCTTTTTCTGGATCAGAAAAACCACCATTCTTCTTAATCTCTAAATATCTATTATACGCTCTTCTATAAAGAACCTTCTCATCCCTAAAGATAATACTGCCATCTCTTTCTTTAATCTTAAAAGCTTCATTGCACTTTCTTTTAACAATAGTAAATTTGTCATTAGATGCTTTTTTGTAGATATAAAGCAATTCTTTTGGGCCATCTTTAGTCTCTCTAACTACGTCATAAAAACCTACTAAGGTCCCAGCGTAATTAATTAATTGTTCTTGTGGATTCGTAATATCAGAAACAATACTCATATCATTTTTATTTTAATTAATAAAAGAGGGGGTTTTTAGGCCCCCTCAAAGCTACATTAAGCAGCAGTTCCATCATCCATGAATGGACGTTGAATTTCAAACTCAGCTAAACCAGTTGAAGGGGTGTCTACTGCAGACGCACCTTTTGCTAATTTAACTCTGTCACCAGCAACAACAGCATCATCAATAGATCCTGCGGTAGCAGTTGCGTAAACAAGGCCATTGTCAGCATAAGAAGCAAGAGCCTTACCGACTGCTTTACCACTTATTTGATACCAGCCATATTCACCAGCAACAGAAGCTGACATTGCAACAGCAACTGGGCCAATAGCATTTGCAGCTAAAAGAGCAGTTGAGTTGTCATCAGCGTTGTAAGTTACCCAAGAACCAACAGCAGTTGATGCAACACCTTTTAGGTAGATAAACTCACCAGAGCCGTAGGCAGTGCTTGCACTGTCATTAGCCTGGATAATTGTTCCTAAAGGAGCATTTTGAGTTGTAGAATTCTCATCAATCGCTTGATTGTAAATTTGAGAACCTACGTTTTTATAATCAGACATATTTAATTTCTTATTTAAGTTAATATTAAGCGATCATTACGCCTTGGACCCTAGAGTTAGTAGTAGTCATGTTACCAGTAAATACAACTGGAGTTACATAAACGCCTTGATTAACTGGTCTAGTAGTTTCCATAACTTCAAATAAGTCTTTACCTAAGTATTTTAGGAACACATGATTTGAGTTAATAAAGTACATATGAGACGCTGGACACTCTGGATCGTAGAACACATCAGCATTTTTATACTTAATAGTCGCAAAACCTAATTGACCGATTTTTGGATCAGTAATTCTCTGAATAGTTTGAAGAGAATCTTCGTAGAAACTAAAGTAAGTTGCATCCGCAGCAATTAGATCTGGTAATTCGCCTGCTTGAACTTGACAACGAATGTAAAGAGTATTCATTGCGTTTTGGATAGTTGTAGCAGAAGCTGTGACTGATTCTACTGAAAAATCCCACAATTGGTTTCTCCAGAAAGAATAGTTAGCTCTATTAATGCCGCCAACAGTTCCAGTAGTTGGATCATCAGCAATCAAAAGCTGTAAACCTCCGATGTCTTTAGAACCGTTTCCAGTACCGTCGCCATAGATTTGAGAACCTAATTCATTTTTCAATGAAGACATAAGAACATCTCTTTTACCTTTCATAAGGTCAATAATTCTTTCTTTGCCAGCATTCTGCTTAAGTTCTAAGTCGGTCATTGTAGAAGTACCAGTGATGATTTTGAAATCAAAATCAGCTGAAGTTAATACATCTTGAGGAGTAGTGTCGAAAGTATCGTACTCGCCTTGAGATTGAACAGTTGTATTAGAAGCGTAAGCAAGTGATTCTCTTATTGCATTACCACCAGATAACTTTTTTACGTTACCTTTTTCTTTCATTTTCATTAAAAGAGGGTGGTTATTTAATACGTTATCTACTAATTTAGGAACTTGTGATTCCAAAGTAGTAGTAATTAATTGTGAAATATTTGGATTTGTCATTTTAATTACCTATTAAAGTATATTTTTAATAGACATTAAAAAGTTTAATTAACCAAAAAAATCTCCAACAATTTTTTCGAGAGCAACATCTGGGTTGTAGGTTTTTGCGCTAACCTTAGAAGATCTAACAGATTGATTGCGGAGTTTTTTAGCCTTCTCAATTTCTGCTTTTCTCTTAAGTTCAACTTTCTTTGCAATACTCAACTTTTCTTGTTCAAACAATTCATCATCTAACCTAACGGCCTTTTGATAAGCTTGTTCTAGCGTAATATTTGACTCTGGATCATTAAAGAATATTCCCATCATCTTACGCACTTTGTCAAAGTGTGGATATTTCAAATTACCCTCAGAATCAACAGCGTTTGAGAAATTTTCTATTTCCTGCCTTGCTGTTAATTGCTCTTCTTGTTGTTTTTGATTCTTAATTAAATTAAGCTCTTGTTTTAATGTCTCAATTTCTTGGTCTCTTTTGATCTCCTCTGGGGTTCGATAATCTTCAAAATCGTCATCTTGATTATCGTTTTGAGCAGGTTTGCCAAGTTTTGTTAAATCTAAATTAGCTGTTTTAGCCAAGCTTTCTAATGCAAGCGTTGGGTTTTTAGAGAATAAAGCGTCAAAACTAACTAAATTTTTCACATAATCGGCGTATTGATGCCTATTATATGGTAAATTAGTAGCTTTAATAGTTTCCTCTAAAGTATCAACTAACTTTTTATGCTCTCCTAATTCCGACCTTTTCCTATCTAAATCTGCACGCTGTTTTTTGCCCGCATCGATAAGATCTAGTTTTAATTTTGGATCACTAATTGACTCAAGCAACTTGATATATTCTTTACTAAAAATCCCTTTAAGATTTTCAGCGGTATCAACTTCCTCTTCGTCTATTTCTTCTTCTTCTTCTACTTCTTCAGTAGAATCATCTTCTTCAGAATCGTCACTTGATTCATCTTCATCTTTTTCAGAACCGTCTTCTGAATTATTATCTTCTTCTTCTACTTCTTCAGTAGAATCATCTTCTTTTACTTCTTCTCCAAAAAATGAATTTACGCTTTCAGCTAAAATATCATTAGCTTCATTCTCTATCGGATTGGTTTCAATTCCCATAAATATTATTTTTGATTTATATCGTGTTAAGATAAATCAAACGTCAAGATAAAGTAAGATTGATTTATGCCGAACCAACCTTACAATTTATCTTAACCCATCCCTTTATAATACTACTGTTGCGCTTGTCAACTAAAAAAATTGCATTTTTTCAAAATATTATGGACTAATTTATAATAGTTATTGATCCTCCCTGGTATTTAATGAAGCATTAACATAAGTTGCGCTCCCCGTTACGGCTCTTGCGGCTAGTGTTACTGTTTCACCTGGCATAATCTTTAAATCATCTGGAAATGATAAAGTTTCGCCGCTTGCTTGTCCTGTTTGTAAAGAAGTTATTAATTGTTCGTTGGCGTCAATTGTGCAAGTTGTGGCTGCTGTATCCCAATAAGTGCAAGATTCTGTTGAGAACTCTTGAAAATCTGGAGTTCCTGCAAGTGTTGCGTTTTTAATCAAATAAAATCCTATTGGCGTTGCATCGTCATGAGAACAAGACATTGACAAAATATTTACTACTGATTGATTAGCTCTTTCAGTTCCATTATGTCCATGAATTAAATCATTTCTAAATGTAAACAACGGATAATAAGTAGAAGCTGTTGAGCCAACAAATCCGCTCGTTTCTCTATTATATGTCATTCTTGGTCCTGTAAGCTTTTTCTTACCCTCAATAAATCCGGCACAAGAAGCGGTTGCAACATAAACATCTGTCGTACTTCCTGCCGAATAAGCTGACATTGTATAAGGAAAAGATGGTTGCGTAATACTTGTTGTTGTTTGTGAGTTAGGGAAATTAATCGAATGAGCTGTAACAAAGTCTGGATTATTACCAGCAAAAGCCCCCTCAACTTGAAAAGTAACAGCGCCAAAGCCTAAATATTGAATTTGTATTTGGAATACATTACCTGTTTGTGGGTCAAGAGTAATTCCACTTGGCCCTGTTCCATCCAGTTTATCACCATTCCAGCTTGATTGTGGAATCCAAGTATCAGTAGAAGCAACGCCAGCCAAAGTTTCAGCAAAAGAACCAGCGGCAGGAGTTGCCGCCCCTGTTTGAGCAAGTGAGAAAGTTCCAGTTTTATTGCCTACTGAAGCTGCCAAGAAAATAATTGTATTTCCTCTTTGCTCCGCTGTCCAGCCTGTATAAGTGCCTTGTGCTATTTCATAGGCTGTTTTAGTTGTGCTTCCGTTATTAGTAGCAGTTACGTTAAAAGTAGTTCCGCCAAGAGTAACTTCATAATCATTAGTCGCTGTTGAGCCTGTTGTTATGGTTAAGGTTTGGATTTCTCTTACTCCTCCTGTTGAATGAAGAATACCAAAGGAAGTGCCATTATAACCAAAATAAAAACCTGACTCAGCAGTTCCAACGCCAGAAACTAAAATTGAGCTGGCAGCAGGCTCGCTAAATAAAGCTGTAAATCTTGCCACTGCTCCTTGTCCTGGTCTGTATCTTAATCTTTCTCTAGTTTGTAGAGATGAGAAGGAATAGGCAGTCGTTCCAGTTGAGCATTTAAAAAGGTTATTTGATCCTGTAATAGTTGCAGAGGTTGTGCCGGGAACATTAATCCCAGTTGTTTTAATCATCTGCTCAGGGTTTATATTATAAACAGCATCAACTTGAAATTCTGGCTCTAGGCTTTCTGTGTGGATAGAACCGAAAGGAAGGCGTGGGGAGTGTACAGCAACTTCAAGGTGTCCTTCTGCGGTTGCTTTTAAAGTCGCACTTCCACCGTCGTCCGTGCCTGCTCTTATGCCGTTTTTATAAAAATCGTACGCTACTTCGTTTAATGTATTTGCCATAAATAATATTTATTAAGGTATTGCTGAAAATGTATTCATCTCATCCCAACTATTAAAGCCTTCGTCAGATGCAAACAAATTCATTAAGTCTTCTAAATTGGTTTCGCTTGAAGATGTTCTTATTTGTAGCCAGCTAATCATGACTCCATTAAAAGAATCTCCCGATCCTCCTTCTGCAATCATTGCGGCCAAAGCATCTTCATTATAGGTACCACTTGTTCCGCTTATTGCTCTAAATGCTGCGTGTCTTCCTTCTTGATTTGTAGCCATTAGTAATCTTTAATGTGGCAACCGCTTGCCTTAATATGCTCTAAATAGGAGTGTTTAGTTGTGTGGACGCTCCCGTCAATTGAACTCTCAATGCCTCCATGTTTATTAATATAGCCATCAACAGTTAAATCTTCTCCTTGTTTTTTCTTGCTTTTGTATTCAGCTTTTGCCTCTGGGGTTTTTAAGTCACTTCCGCCACAAGTTACAGCTCTCATGAATTTAATTAATTCTGGATCATTTAAATCTTTCATTAATAACTCTCCCTTATTTGCTCATTTACTCTTTCAGTTCTAGTGTCAACTAACTCTTGAAAAGTTCTAGCTTCCCTATCGGCTGCTTTGTTCACATCTTCAAACTCAATCTTGTCTTCAAACTGAATTTGATTTTGTTTTACTTGAGCTTTTTTAATATTTACTTCCTGCTGTTTAATATCAACTTCCTTAGATTTTAATTCGAGCTCTTGGTCTTTTCTTTGATTATCTGCTTGCGCCAATTGCTCTTCAAGAGTTGGACCTTTTGGCTCTTCTTCTTGATCTAACAAGAAACCCTCAAGATTGCGCCCAACTTTAAATGCTTTGCTAACACTTGCTAACATCTCATTAAATGCGGGTTTATTAATAATGCCTGTATTTAAGACTGGAAGCATCTGACTAGAAAATGCAGCTATTGACTGGATATATTCTAACATGTCTGCCTTATGTTGGTTTTGATCAATTCTAACGGTAGAATCAGTCTCGATATCAATCTTAAATGAGCGCAATTTATCATCTTTCATTAAGATACTTATTTCTTGTAATTGTTCTGGAGTTGCAGAAAAACCCTTCAACTCCTTTAGATAAGGCTCTAATGTTTTTTGTATTCCCAGTTCTGCCTGTTCTTTTAATTGCTGGATTTGCTGTTGACCCTCAGGGGTATCGGGATCAATTTGATCTAATGCCTCAATAAGTAAAGGCTCTTGTTTTGATCTTGCTTGTTGTTCAATTAGATTAATATCAACAATTTTTAAACCTGTAATTTGCGCTAATTCTTCAACTTCATAGTTTTCAACCACTAGCTCAACTTCTAATCTAATTAAATCTCTTATGAAGTATTCAACTTCCTTCTGAAGTGGCTGAATCCTTGATATAGCAAAATCACCCTTTAACCTTTGAGCGGTTGCGGTCTCGCTTGCCATCGTTGTCCCTCTGACAATATCACTAATACCAGTAATATCTCTAATATTTTGAATAATGGCGTTTTTTTCTTCTCTTAATTGTCTTATAGTAGTTACAATTTCAATCAATGGTTTAGTAAAGATAGCATCTTTAATACTCGTTCCCGGCTGGATCTTGGCTGGGTCAAAATTCCCATCCTCACCATTAAGGAAGCTATTTATATCATTACCTTCAACAATTGAGGCGTAAACACCAGTAAACTTACATTGCTCAGTAAGTGATTTTAATCTTTCTTCAATTCTATTTAATTCCGCTGCTTGAGCTTTATAAAATCTGTAGAGAGGAATAGGAATAAGTGAACAAGGATCTGAATCACTCCCTAGTGGCTTAGGGATTGGGAAAAAATCTTCTAAACCATAACCATCGTCTTCATCTTTTAATATCTTTCCATTCAAACCAGATGATACAAATATTACTCTTTTGGTCTCTTTGTCCCATATTTCCCAAACTTCAGCTAATTTAAATGAATCATCCTCATAGTTTTTAGATTCATTAGGATTTGATAACGAACAATAATTTAATTGGACCTCATTCCCTATCTCACCAAACTCATCAACTAATTGTTTTCGATTCATTTTGTGTCTAAATGCAACCCATCTACATTCTTCCCAAGTGTTTTCTCCAGATAGTCTAAAATCTTCCCAGTTTATATATTCAATCTTTACTCGCTTGGTCTCGTTATCGATTTCTTCTCTTGCGTCCATTACAACATCTCCTGAATCAGGATCGACAACCTCTTCTTCTATCTCGTAGATTTCTGGAGCTTCATAAATAACCCTTGCTAATCCTCGTCCGCCAATAAGGAAATCATTTCTTACTTTATTAAATATTTGATCGGTTTTATTTCTTTCAAGAGAGAAGCTGATATAACGCTCTATCATCTCAGATAAAATACGAGAATTATCATCTTTATCTAGAAATCTTCTTCTTATGTTTGGTGATGGTAATTTTGAAAAGATTAGCGGCATTAAGGTCTGAGTATTTGACCAAAAAACAGGATACCTCTCAGATTGACCATTGGAGGAATTAATAACCTTTTTCTCATTCTTATAGACCTGAAAATATTCAGTAGCTTCCTGTTGCCAATTTTTTTCTCTCTTTGATGCTTCTTCTAATTGTTCTGTCCAATACTTTACTAATTTACTAGAACTATCTTTAGTTTTTCCTGAGTTTTCTTTTTTCATAGCAATTGTTTGTTTTTATTCTACAAACAACGCTAAGAAGCCCCGTTCTATTATTCATAATTTGACTCTTTATTTCTATTCATAAGATGCTTTCGCATATTATGAGGATTAAAATCTTTTTGCCATTGTTCAGCAATAGCTGGTAAATCTCTTGGTAATTCAACAGTTATCGGCCTACTCATACATAAATATCTTAAAGTGTCCATTGCGTGGTCTTCAAGTTTAGTATCTAAATCCTCTGGCTTCGTCCTATCATATTGCATGATTGGTAATGTACGAATTACCGACCTACAAGAATTCATTATAAAAAGCAACGGTTTATTGTCAACGCCTTTTAATCTTGTTCTTATTTGTTGCCAACCTGGCACCCTCTTATTATCCGCTGGACGCCAGAATATGCCTTCTTGATTCATCTGTTCATTTATGGACACTCCCACACTTACATCAAAAATTGCTGGATCTGCAACTTGATCACCTATTAATTCGCCCTGCTGTCTTTCTTTAATTTCTTTTGCTATTTCGTTAGCATTAATCTTCAATCCTTCGTCTGGTTTACCGGTCCAGCCATAATATTCTCGATAAATAATAATTGAGTCTCTTGGAAATACTATTTTCTTACCGCCTATATTTACAATACTTCCATCGCTAACAGCTCCCCAAAGAACACAAAAGGGTTTAGAATAACCCCAGTCAAAAGCCCTTATCTTATACCAGCCACCAGGTACGTCAAAATTATCAATTACATGAACATCTTTATTAAAGGTGTCAAAGTAAGCTCCTTCTATTGCATCCCAATCTCCTTCAAGCATTGCTTTTGCTAGAGCTCCACCTAGACCCAGTAACTTGTAAGCGTAAGTTGGATCATTATTCATCATTGTCGGATTATCTTGAAGTTTAGCGGGGATAAATTGCCTTATCATTCCACCTTCTTCATTAGACATTTGATAAAGCTTCAGTGGCTCAAAGTCATCAATAAAAGTAGTCTTTACAAAGTCATGACCAACTCCCCCTGGATTCGAACCGGCAACAATTCTTGGTAAGTTACCAATTATGGTTTTAGGTATTTTTAAACCACCTAGACGAACCCTTCCTCTTAGGAATTTGTAAATATACTCGCTAAAGTGAGTAAGTTCATCAATAAGCAATACATTAATTTCAACGCCTTGATATTTAATTACGTCTTTCTCGTGTTGGCAGTGACATAAATGAATCTTCGCACCATTCCAGAAGGTAATTTGAGCAGTTGAGTAATTAATTGAGCAAAGCTTTTTATTTACCAATTCTGCAAGAGTAGCAACAAATCCACTTGAGCCGTCTAAATGGTTTTTCTTTAAATCCTCTGATAATCTACGAAATAAGAATATTTGGATATTCGGAACATTGATAGCATAATAAAGGGCAAGAACTCTCATTGCGTGAGATTTACCGCCACCTGCCGCACCACCATATAAAATTTCAGTTGCCTTAGATTTGAAACAAGTAGATTGTCTGGGGTGTAGTTCAAAATTCATTTATAAGTAAAACTTATTAAATCTTAATTAATCATAAGGAAAAAGTATTAGCTTTTTACAAAAAAAGTGCTTGACTTTTCTTGCGAAGGCAACGAACTGTTAAAATCAACAATCTTTCTCCTCATTTAAAACTATTTGCATTTTTATTGGCTTACTCTCTTCGTCGCTTTGAAGTTGTATCCTGTCACCAAACAATCCTTGATTTGCTTTTCCTGCTAATCTCAAATGAAAATCCGCTTCTAATCTTGCTAAATCTGATCTAAAACCTTCGTCTTTATTCTTTCTTGCTTCTTTAGAATCTTCTAGAACTTTTTGAGCCT
>Ga0208644_1000883_pt1 | contig 26527 bp, 46 predicted proteins | sample VirMetDEL_Nov_18_FD_184517 | JGI IMG/M metagenome (GOLD analysis project Ga0208644, IMG submission 184517) | Aqueous microbial communities from the Delaware River and Bay under freshwater to marine salinity gradient to study organic matter... | ecosystem: Environmental > Aquatic > Marine >...
ATGTACTGACATATTGGTTATACTTTTTCGCCCCCCCCCATTACATCTATATAGTCTTTAGTAATGGTCTCTAATTCTTCTTGTAAGTCTGCTAGTTGTTTCTTTAGTAGTAGCTCATTAAGTTCTACTCCTTGCAGTCCTTGTTGCATTGTCTTTATTAAAGATTGTTGCATCACAATTAGTTGCTCTTGCTTGTCTATTATTCTTTTAGCTTCGTCAAATAAGTCTAGTAGTTCGCTTGTCATTGTTCTCTATTGTTTAGTTTATCTAATTCAAAGTTAAGATGGTTTATAGCCTTCTGTATGCAATCGTATGGGCTGTCGTGCTTGTAGCTACTTCTAAGTAGATAGGTTACTGCTGTGCCTATGTTATAGCTTAAATCCCAGTCCTCACACACTTTCCTAGCTTCATAGCCATAAGTATTACCTACATAGTAGTTAGGTATAGGATTGCTCTTTAAGTCTTGTATAACTTCTTTTGCTTCATCTATGTTCCTTGTATAGTCGTAGTAGTATTTAGATTTGCTCATAATATTTTATTCTTTCATCTATTAATTGTGCAACATAATCTTCTGTAAATTCTTTAATACCTTCCAGCTCATCTATTACTATTTGATTTGTATAATAATTTATAGATTGTAATAAATCTGTTGGAGTTAAAATATCTTCAGCTAATTCGTTTAACTCATACAATAGTTCTTTCTCTGTCATTTCTTTTTCCTTTTAGCTTTTGCCCACGCTGTTTTCTGATTGTGATGTGGTAGACATAAAGTCATTAAGTTATCTTGGTCTAGTCTACTACCACCGTCTTTTATCTCTATTATGTGGTCAATGATTATCTTATCTTTATAATTTACTTTGCCTTCCTCAGTACACCATCTGCAATGTGGCTCTCGTTCTATGTGCCACTTCCTAAGGTTTCTCCAAGCTCTACTATTATAAAAGTCATAGTTCTCGCTCTTATGCTTCTCAGTAAAGCCAGTAGTCTTTTTACTACTTGCTATCCATTTCTTTTTCTTTCCCTTTGGTAGACTTGGCATTAGTTTAAAAATTCTATATCGTTGTCATCGTATTCTGGTAGCTTATACTCAATAGATATTATTGGAGGAATGCCATTGTTATTTAGCCAATCCTCTAAGTCATCTATCAAAGTATCTATAGCTCTATCTTTTGCATCGTCTAGTAGTTCTGTATCTTCTACCTTTAATTCTATACTAATACTCGCAACTATCTTCATTTCTTTTATTTTCTTCTGCTATAAAGCCTACTATAAAATAGTGTATAAATATTACAGCAAATATAGGTAAACAGCTTAATAGTATTATCAAGGCTATCAGCGTTCTAAATATACTTCTTAAAATCCTCAACATCTAAATAGGTTTTAGTAAAGTATCTATCTGCATTCCTTTCTATTCTTTTTTCTTCTACTCTGTAATCTTCTCTATGTCCGAACATTAATTGAAATCCTATGTCTGTTTTAATCTTTTTTGGTAATACAAGCTCTAGTCCGTTCTTCGTTCTTTTCCATATCTCTTGATGCCTGGTCGCCCTATTATTGCTCAAGTGTTGTTTTATACTTATTTATTATCCTCTCCATCTGTGACTCATACCATATTGGAAAATCGTAGGCTTGTTCGCTTTGCTCCCATACTCTATACAAGACAGCTCTTAATCTTTGTGATGCTGTCTTAGTCTTACCTACTTCAAAGTCTGTGGTAAACTTCTCGACTTCCTCTTGTTCTGCCTTGCTTATATCGTCAGAGCTTATTAGAACCATTCCAGGAGATTTACGTAAGCTAAACACTCTCATCATTGTTTCCTCTGGTAGCTCTTGTGTATGTATGTTAATACTAAGAGTTCCGTCTGCTAGAGTGCTTACTTTGTTCACTCCTCCCTCGAATATTACTGTCTTTTTCATTATTGTAAATATATAAAATAGATTCAATTTCCCAATCTTTTGGGTCTAAAGTTTTAAACAATCGATTGTTAATCCAGCTCTTTAATCTTTTGCTTATACCTTTCGATTGCTTCTTCATAGTCTACTCTTGTTAATTTTACTACTATGTGCATTCTACTTTCTAGCTCATCAACTGTACCCTTACCCCATTTATTTTCTACTCCTCTTGCTGCGAGAATCTGGTTACCGTTCAAGAAAGTATTACAATAATTACACTGACTATTAACATTTTTTTCATCGTATCGAATGCTGAGGTAACGTCTGCTGAATAGATGCCCAGCGTGAGTACTACCTCCAAAAGCTGGATATTCTTTACCACAACTGATACACTTGCAATTACCTTTATAATCGCTGTCACGCTTTCTAATGTACTCGCTAAATACTTTGTCTAGCTTTTTCTTTAGTTTACTTATTGTAGTTGGCATATATCTTTTTAAATAGTTCCATTAATACATTTACTGTTATTGAGTTTCCAGCTTGTTTGTATAGTTGAGTATCTGATACATCTTTAACACTAAAAAAGTCCTCATCTTTAAATCCTTGCAACCTCCAACATTCAAGAGGAGTTAATCTTCTTATTTTATTTTGTTTTTTAATTAAAGTATTTTTAGTTAAATCTTCACCTCCAGTCTTACAGGCTGCTAAACAAGGTGCGTTACCATCTTTTCTAATTCTTAAACCCTCGTCATTTCTATAATCTGCAACCCATTCAATAGCTTGAGTATTACTTGTATCTAAGCAGTAAGAAGTTCCATCATTTTTCGCTTCATCTGTTCTAACTTCTTTTGAAACTTCTATTGTGTTGTCGGTCGGACATAGACTAGCGTTTGCTCTCAAACAATTAGCAACATCATCTTTTTTCTTTACTTCCCATTTAAATCCAGTTCCTTTTTCAGTATGCCTTTCCTTATGCTTAGTAAAAGATTGTATTAATTTATCACTTAAATAATATTTATCTTTTACCTCAATATATGTTCCATCACTAGGAATTTTATTATATCCAGCAACTAAACATCCACTATATTCAGAATCTTGATTTTTAAATTTTGTTTTGTTTCTGCTGTTACAAATTCTTTTAATAGAATTTTCACTCAAACAATATTTACTTTTAGTATTATCTTGTAGCATATCTCCTAGCCTTAACTTTAACTCGATAGGTTTAGGAAAGCTAAACTCTCTAAAGTCTTTAAAACCTAATATAAAAATTCTTTCTCTATTTTGTGGTATCCCATAGTCCTTAGTGTTTAATACTTGCCAATAGATGTGATAGCCTAAACCATCTTCAAAAACATCTAAGCTAATTTGTCCGTTTTGTGTGCCTCCACCATTACTAAGAATATCTACAATAGTTTGGAATGTGTTACCCTTATCGTGACTTAATAATCCTTTGACATTTTCTAAAACAAATACTTTAGGTTGATTAATTTGTATAAACTCTGCAACATTAAAGAACAATGTACCTCGAGCCTCCTCAAAACCTTTACGCTTACCAGCCATAGAAAATGATTGACAAGGAAATCCAGCAACATATAAGTCTAATTGTTCTACTTCTTTATGATTTCTAGTAGTTATGTCATTGTAGAATTTTTTTGGTTTATGTAATTGTCCAAATGATTGTCTTGCATACTTATCTATTTCACAAGCAAACAAAGATTCAAAGTCAATACCTAAATACTTTAAAGCCATCTCTGGAGCTCCAATACCACTAAAATCAGTTCCTACTTTCATTTGCCTATCTTTTTTATCTCTCTCTTATCTATTGCCTTACTAAATGACTCAACACGCTTTTTATAGAGTTCATATTGGTCTATTTGATTAGTCTGTCTTTTTAATGCTTTTGACATTTTGTAACTTCTTAGAGCCTCGTTCCACATTGGTACGTTTACAAAGTGTGGTCCGTCATTCTCTCTTATGTGTTTATTTAATGCAAATCTTACCTCCTCTAATTCCATAGAGCCATAGTTAGTTGCTAAATCGTTGCAAAATAGATTAGTCATCTGTACTATTATCTCAGCTTCTGGAGCTTGTCCTAGCTGAACATAAAGCGTAGATATAACGTCATAGCATTGTCTTTTTAGTTCTTTAATGTTGTGTGCGTATAGATACCACACTTGTTTACTTTTGTCTTTCATCTTTAGTTTGTTGTATGTGTTTCCACCCAGTTATTAAATAGTGAGCATCCCAAGTTATTCTATTTCTGTATTTATTGTCAGTCTTGTAAATCTCAAACATCTTTTTTACAGTAACATCTTTGCGCTCTTTTATATCTAAATAATTAATCATTAACTTGCTTTTTTACTTCTATTAGTACTTCCATAAGGCTATCATATATCAGCTCTAGTTCCTTACTTTCCTCAGTCCATTGGAGTATCTCTCTCTCATATTGTGCAGCTACTTTTAAAAGTCTGTTAAACTTTAGTTTTACTATTCCAGAATGTGCGCCTTTCAAGTTGTATAGCTGCTCATTAAAGCATCTAAACGTAGCTATCAATAGATTTAGTTCTGCTGTTTGTTCTTTAGTCATTGTGTTCTTTGTTTATCATTTCTAGTCCTTTGTGATAGTTGCTAAGTATCTTTTGGACTTTAGTTTGTTTTTCTGTTTTAAGCTCAAACAATCCCTTCCATCCATTCTCAATAGACTGTTGGATAATTTGCGCCTGGTTTTCTTTGTTGTTGTTGGAGATTCTTAATAGCTTAGAAATGGCTGCTGCTTCGCCTAATGGTTTATAAGTAGTTCTAAATTGCTCTTTCCTAAATTCTTTCCATAAACTCCAAGCCTCTAAATTCAATTCAAAAGGATAATCCCCTTCTGTTTTAGTATTATTAGTATTTAGTTTATTTAAGTATTTAGTATTATTAGTATTTAGTAGTGGTCGATTTTCAACATCTAGAATTTCTACATCTTGATTTTCTATTTCTTGAAAATCGGTATGTGGTTTTTCAAAGACTATATAATCCCAGCTAACTATCTTCCCTTTTACACGTTTTTGCTCTCGTTTCATATAGCCATTAGAAGTCAGCTCTTTAAACGCTGAGTAGATAGCAGACTTGCCATCTGTACTCCATTTTTCTACCTCCTCAACGTATAGCTTCCAGTCGTTAGGCAAAGCCAAGAGATGGCATAGCAATCCCTTAGCTTTTAACGACAAGTTCTTGTTAAAAATAAATTCATTGTTGATTGTGGTAAAGTTCTTTGACTTCTCTACTCTAATACGCTTCATATCCTAATTCCTTTCTAACTTTGTTTTGAATTGTTGTCTTTCTAAGATTGTATTTCTTACCTCTCAGCTCAATGTGTTGCTCTTGCAACTTTGCTCTCATTCGTCTTATTGACTCTGCATTAGTTAATCTACTATCTGCATAGTATTTAAGCAAATCAAAAGCACTAAGCTGGTGTAAATCTACACCTTTTTTATTTAATTCATAATACCAGTAGTTAGCTATTAGTTTACTATCAGAATCTCTATTAGATGGATTATCCAATAAAAGTTGTTTCACTTTGTCCTTTACCTTCATTCTCTCTTAGTTTTTGTTTTAAATAATCGTTATATCGTTGCTTTTTAATATTAACTATCTCTCTTATAAGCTCTTTAGGCTCAACATAGTCAATCTGTAACTTAAAGACTTCTAGAATGTCGTTGTATTTGTTTTTATAATACTCATCGTAAGCCATTAAGTCTTGATGCTTTTTGTAGTGGTGCATTATACTAGCGTGGTTTAAATTAAACTCTCTAGCTATCTTAGACCAGCCTAGTTCTAATATATCTCTACAAATTACAAAAGCCATACGTCTGTTGTCCACTATGTAACGTTCTCTGCTTTTAGATAGTAGTTGCTTTCTACTTATCTTACTAACGTAGCAGACTACGTTCTTAACTCTTTCTACTTTATCCATCAAATTCTGGTTTTACTCGTTCATAAATCTCTGGAGCTATTTCTTTTAGCTTCCTAAGTACTTTCCTAGATTCTCTCCTAGCGTTCTCTCTGCACGTCTTACTAATGTCAGTTCCAGTAGCAGAGTTTATTATTAGATGAGATTCTTTAAGTATCTTATCTATTCGCTCTTTCTTTCTCATATTCTTTCTGTTTTAAATACCATTCTTGAAGCTCTTCACATTGCTCTTGTCTTAATATTCTTTGAGATATAAATTTACCAGAATGATATACGCTTATGTACCAATCTTGTAGAATTACTTCATAATGGTCATCGTGTTCAACCAGCTTTGTAGCTTTTTTGTTCAAATGCATCCAACCCTTGCCTCTCCTTAATTTAAAGCAGTAGGCAGTCTCGTGGTCATACACTTCTTCTCGTGATTTTTTACTAAAAAGGTAAGTCTGTGCCATTGTTTGTTGATTTTGGTTTAACATCGTTTAAAACGTATTCTTTGAATGCGTCAGCTATTTCTATTATCTTAGGTATATCAGCCTCTCCTACTATATTACAAGCGTTAGTTAAAGCGTTCTGCTTGATAATGTACTCTTGTGTCTTATTGTCTTTTGGAGCTGGTGTATAGCTCTTACCTCCACCTTGAAAAGTTGAAGCTGGTTTAATCTTGTTGATTGTAGTACCGTTGTACTCTCTTGTAGTTACTTCTATTGAAGCTGTCTGACCTTCAATGAATTTATTTTGAGTTTCTGTCTTAGAAAGGTATTCTCCCTTAAATCCATCTTCAAACTCTAATAGCCACTTATAAAAGTGTCCGTATTGAGATACAAAATCATCTACTAGTTTTACTGATTTTACTACTTTTTCCATAATATTTATTGATTTTAATTAGTTCCGTATTTAATATAGAATACTACCATAGTAACAAAAGAGCCACTATAAAGGCTTAATACCTCTGTGTAGTATGTTGGTATCAAATTCAATAGAAGTAGCGTTAGAAACGCTAAAACCATTAAATAAGAGCATAATTGAGTTAATGTAAAGCTAAAGAATTGTACTTGTGTTCCAAGCTCCATCTTAGCATCTAAGTAATTTGGTTTGTGTAAATCTTGCATTGTTAGTTATTTAAGTTATTTGCGTGTTCTACGCAAGTTTTTTTATTTTTATATATTTTATGACTAAAACTTTTTGAATGTGATTTATTAAAATGGTCTTGTATTATTAATACCCATTCTTTTTGAATAAATTGATAAATAATATTAAAAGTATATCTGTCATTTTTTGCCTCATAATGTCCAGAAAATCTTTTTTTAAACTTTAACATTGTTAGTTGTTTTAAAAGGGGGGATTGCTCCCCCCATTGATATTTTTTATATTAATATTCTACTTTTTGATTTTCTGAAAGTTTGTGTAACCTTTTCATCCATTTGTCTTCTAAAAAACAATTACCAGCGTTAGTATAACAGTTATAAATCAAACTGCCAATATCTATACCACTTTCAAAATCTATTGTTTCGTCTTCAAAATCTATTTTTACATTTTCACAATACTGAACATTAAAAGCAGTGACATTTGCAATATACGCATACCATATAGCTCTTTGGTCATCTTCATTAGTTTGTTCGTTTATTAATTTGTTAATTTCTTGTTTGTTGTAAATAAATACGCTCATTGTTTTGTGTTTTAGTTTGTTAATTATGGTGCTAATATACAACGCTTTTTTAAACTGTGCAAACTTTTTAACAAAAAAAGTGTATTTTTTTTCATTTACTAGAGTAAAAAAATGTTAAAGTTTTTTAAATATAGGCATAAAAAAAGAGGATATTCGCTAAAATATCCCCTAAAAACAAACTAATAATTTCACTTATCACGATTATTTCTAACCAAAAACGTTGCAAATATATAAAAATTATAGTTGCATCATAACATTTATTGGTGTTTTTCCATTGTTTAGGATTACACCACAAGCAATAGCTGGTTTCTTTCCAGCCTTAGCATAAGCCATAGCATAAGATTCGTGGTCAATACCACAACCTACTTGCATTCCAAAGATTCTATATTTAGCACCTACATAGTTCTCTGTGTAACATTGAGTATGTAAGTGACCTTGTACTGTGTTCATCATATCAGCTCTACACTTTGTTCTAGCTGTTCCAGCTTCTCCGTGTATATACTGAACATCATTTAAGACATATCTTTCTAGAAACTCCCAGTTAGGCACTTCTAATACATCTTGATAACTTTTTATCCATTTACTAGGTATAGCTGATGTTTGTGCCTTTCTCATAATCATTCTATCGTGATTACCTATCAAAACCTTAGCCTCTGGAAAAGCCTTATACCAATGTGCTATCTTGCTTACTGCTAGTTCTAGCTCATCTCCACCACCTAAACCATCTGCATCAGTCTCGTGATAGCTCGAATAGTGATTGTCTATTATATCTCCTATAAAGATTACGTCAGTACACTTATAATGATGGTAGGTATCGAGACAAAACTCCAAGTATCCCTCAAGACAGAAAGGCTCGTGTAAATCTCCAATAACAAGAACATTGCTTTCTTCATTGTTTTGCTTTTTATAATGTCTATATTTATCTATCAGACTCCATTCGTCTGGTTTAAGTCTATACCTTTTAAAGTCTTTCATTTATTTTTGATTTTCTCTAATCCTCTCGAACCGAAATAAGCTCCAATCGTTATAGTTAAGATTGCAGTTATTGTGCTTTTCCATTCGTCATCTACTACAAAATCTATAGCTCCAGCATCTATAAATATAAGCAAAGTAGTTGAAACAACAAGCCAAGCTAAAACTAATGGTCTGATGTTACGAGGAAGCCAACTAGATTGTAAGTTATCTGACTCCCATCGTTTAGTAACTTCTTGTTCTATTAAAGCCTCTTGCTCTTGTATAATCTTTTGCAGCTCGTTTTTTAACTGCATTTTTTCTTCTGTGCTTGTGATACATTCGTCAATAATTGTATCAGCTTTGCTTAATAAATTACCTAATATATTTCCTAGTATAGCCATATAGCGTCAGTCTTTTGTGAGTCGTCAGTATGTATAAATGATTTTGCAATGCCAAGTCTCCTTGTTAAGCCAACCTCAGCTAAAGCTCTTATAATCTTTTGTCTATTTATGCTATTATCACAAGCTATATCTACAGCTTTACAAGGTATTAATGTATGTGCTGAATCTTGAACTCCTCCAACATCTAAATTATGTTGTGGACTTCTATAACCACTTGTAATGAAAAAAGGTATACCAGCTATTGCCCTAGCTTTATCTAATTTTTTTAAGAATTTAGGACACATATTATTAACATTAGGTAAGTCAGGTGACTCAAACTCACTTAGCTTAAAATATTTCAATGCCATTTCTTTCTCTATGTTTTCTACGCTTTTCTTCCAAATATTTAGATTCATCCTTGTCCTCTGCTTGGTTTTTTTCTTTGTGATTTACTAAGATTCTTTGAGTGTACCTTACGTTTTACTTTAGGTTTCTTTCTAAAGTTATTACTTATTACCTTTGCCATTCTTTCTCTTGTTTCTGTAATACATAAATCTATCTATAGTATATATAATAGAGACAACTAATAGAGTTATCTGTAGCATCTCGTGTAATGTTGTAAAGCTGATTGATAGAGATACGCTATTTAAACCTAAAACGTCAGCATTTTCTTTTATCATATTTTTCATTATTGTCGTGGGTCTGTGCTTATTAAAAGCGTTAATGTTGCATAAAATTTATCACTACTAGATGCGCTTCCAGTTTTTCTAAAAGCTGGTATAAGACATTCAGTATTAGCAAGTGTAGTTGTTAGTTCTACATCTCTGTTGAATACATAGTTTACATCGTTTTGAGATGTAAAAGCAAAATCATCTACTAATGATATTACAGATGCAGTATTTCCGTTCTCTGTTATCCTCTTCTGCCATAACTCAAATACTCCGTTATGACCAGTAGTAGAATCTGTGTTAATATCCCAAGTAATTCTCTCTATTTTACATCCATTGTGTGGACTTCTAAAAATGCTATTATTGACGTATGAATTAGCTAAGGAATCTAAATTAGACCAAGTACTACCACCATCAATATCCATTATACTAGGGTATCTAGGATTTATTAAAGATGTATTACCGTGTGTATTACCAGACTCAAAAAGTTTATGAGTTACTATAGTATAGTCTCTAAATAGTGAGTCATATTTATTTTCTCTGTCTAATATAACAACACTACCTCCAGGAATTAATTGACTGACTGTAGTAGAAGCAAATGTAATACGAGTTGAATTGTAACTTATATCAGCATCTAAAGTTAATTCTATACTAGAGCCAGTATCAGCACATATAACATAAACCTTATCTCCATTTTTTAAAAGTGTATTAGTGCTAGTAGTTGGTATTATATTGATGAAAGTCAATGTCAAGCTGGTAGTCTGTTGTGATACTACTGCTACACTTTCTCCTCTTAAATAATTTACTAAATTTCCCATTTTACCAAGGTGTAAATTCGTTTGCTACTGGTATATCTGAAATCACACCAGTCACTAAACTTAATGTATTACTACTTAAATCAATTCCATACCACTCTCCAGACCAAGTATCTTCGTTAGCATTATAACTAACTTGATAAGGTATAAAAGCAGTTCCATCTATTTCTATTCCTTCAAAATAATTAAGCTCTCCACTTGTTAGCTTTAGACTTCCGTTAAATACTCTTGCTCCACTAGCTTGTCCTTTCATAACTTCCTCAACTAAAAGCTGTGTAATTTCTTTACCAGTACCAGTATTATATGCTTTCCAAGTGTCATTCATTCCATCAGTCTCCCAAGATGAAGTAGTGTAATTAAATGTCTCTATTCTACCTACTGCTCCACTTGTTGGTCCAGTTCCTATAAACAATTCTGGTATCTCAAACTTTACACCATTTTGAATAGTTGAGCCACCCTCTTGGTTAAATGCTCTGAAAAACTTTTTTATAGATAATTCATTATCTAATAAATATCTAATCCCTTGTTGGTCATCTGCAAAGAATTGTGGAGGAGAAAATATATATAAATATGTAGGGTCAATAATTGTAGTAGATTCTGTTATCTCTGTACCTACTGATTGATATTGTACTGTATCATAGTAAGCTCTAGCATATATTGATAAATATAAATCTCCATCAACTGGAATCTGAGTAGTTTGTGCAGTTATATTAGTCAAGAATTGGCTATATATAGGAAATGAATCAGCAATTTGTAATGCTTCAGTAACTGCTGAGATTGTAAAGACTGGTGTTGTTGACCAATCTAAAACTAATTCATTTGCTAACGGATAATAATAAGTATCAGAAGCTCCCTCTAATTCAAATCTAGCGTAAAAATATATCTTAATTTTTTTTGCATCTTCACTTATATCTGGAGTAAATATAATAGTTGGATTAGGATAATAAGCAAAATCTCTACTAAAATATAAGGCACTATTTGTAGCTGCTCCTACTGTTCCTAATGATACTCTAAGATTATCTCCAGAACTATTATTAATAGAATATACTTGAGTAGCTGGAGGAGCTGGATTTACATACAGTTGATTACTTTGCCTAAACCCATTCCATATAGGTAACTCAGTAGATAGAGTCTGAAATTCAGCACTTGTATTAGCTGGATAATCATTAACATAATTAAAGAAAGGTATATCATAAGTTTTTAGATGATTGTAGAAAGTTTCTACACTTCTAAAAATAGGTAAGAAATCAAACGAGCCTCCATATCTTTTTATGTTTGTTCCCTCTGTTGTAGTGTAACTTGTGCTTCCACTAGCTGCTATAGTTGTGCCACTATTCTTATAATATATTCTGTAGTAGTGTGTGTTAGGTGCTTTCCAATTGTCATAGTTATTTACTTGTATTAAATGCCATTTACCATCAGATAAAAAGCATCTCATACCAAAAGCCTTACAAACGTTATCTAATAACTCAAAAGAGCTTTTAAATTTCTTTATACCATTCTCCTCATCTACATCAACATAAGCCATAAAGTTAAACCTACTAGCTACTAATGGGTCTCTATATTCTACGCTTGTCATAGTGTCCGTAGTCCAATCTACAGATGTTAAAATATAGTCATCAGATACACCCCAGTAATAGTCTTGTAAACCTATTTGATTGTTAAATATATTTTGAAAGTATGTTAAAGTTTGGTAACTAGAAGGAGTACTATATCCAGTATCTACATTAAAATCTATGTCTTTTAAAGGAGCTAAACCGCATACAGCAGTTAATTTAACTCTAGTTGGTCTAGAAATGTCTTGCTCTGGAGATATATCGTTTAATAACAAACCAGCCCAATAAAGCTCATAAGTTACATCATCAGAGCTTTTCCATATAGACATATCAAAGCCACCATAAACAGAGTTTCTAATATCATTAACTACTGCTTGTTCTCCATCTTCCGTAACTAATATATCAAAGCTAACTTCACTTGGAATTAGACCAGTAAAACGATTGTCATTGTCAGTCTGATAGGTTAAAGTAAAACCATCAGCACCTAACTTAGGAGTGTATTTAGTTGAAGAAATAGCGTTATTGTTATAAACGTCTATTCTATAGTAAGTGCCATTGTCACTCTGTAAACTTAATTCTAGTTTCTTTTCTCTGCTCATTAGTAACCTCTTGTTCTATTTCTATTTGCTTGCGCTCTATCTGAGCTTAGTAATATATCAGCTCCACTTATTACACCAAATACTTCAGTTGTGCCTCCGTTTGTTCCTATCATAGATTTTAATTTATCTAATGGAGCGATGACTTCTGGATTTGTATTAGCACCAGCATACTCTCCCATCAGACCTAAAGTTGGTCCACTAACAATACCTCCATTTCCAAAGGCTGGTATAGCCTTATCAAATAAAGCACCTACAGCAGTTCCAGCACCAGCAGCGATAGCAAGATTAAATGGAAATGGTACATTAGCAATTATCTTAGCTATCTGTTGTGCTATAGCTTGACCAATAGCAGCTTTTATAACATCTCTAGCTGAATTTAATGCAGCCTTACCAATGTCAGCAAATGTTGTTTCAGCACTAACTTTCATAGAATTAAAAGAACTTGAAAAAACATTAGCAGTTTGCAAAATAGCGTTTTGTATTGTATTCAAATTTTCAACTACTTTAGCAGTATCAAATCCCATTTCTTCTAGTTCTTCTTTTTCTCCTATATCTAAATCTATATCAGTTAATACTCCAAAAGTTTTAGATGCATCAGCTAAATTTGCATCAGCAATAGCATCAGCAATATTATTTACTCTAGTTTCTAAAGCTAATAACTCTCCAAAAGTTAAACTTCTAACTTCATTCTTATAGTCCTTAAATCCTTTTATTGAATCTTCTAGTGATTTTATTTGATTATCATTAGCTTCAATAGTTTTTTCTATAGACTTTATATAATCTTTATCTATTTTATTTGATAGCTTATGAGTATCAATTAAATTTTGTAGATTTTTATTTTCATTTTCTAAAGTTTTTATACTTTCTTTTGCTGCGTTTATTTTATCTAAATCTTTTTCAGCAGATGTTTTTGTTGCCTCGTTTAATTCTGTAACAAGTTTTTCTTGAGTAGACAGCTCTTTATTAGTATCTTCTGTAGATTTTTTCATATCTTCTTGAGAAGAATTGAACTCTTTAGATTCTAAACCAAAAGCAACTAAAGCAGCAGTAGCTAAACTTAATATAGTCAAAAATGCTCCTATTGGACTTCTAACAAGTGCAGCCGATAGTAATCTTATAGACTTAGCTATCGCTCCAATACTTGTAGCTAATTGTCCTAGTATAAAAATTAACGGACCAATTATTAAAGCATACTTAGAAAATTCTACTATATTTTTCTTTTGTGTATCAGTTAAATTAGATAGCCTATCAGCTAAACCTTGTAGAGAGTTTTTAAAAGGCTCTATATTTTCTAGTACTATTTTACCAAATTCTTCAGCTACATCTCCTAATTGATTTTTTAGCTGTGTAAGTGGTCCTAGACCTTCCTTTGCTATTGCTTCAGACTGACCACCAAATGCAGTAGATAATGCATTAACTGCACTTTCTAATCTGTCTTGACTGCCTACAGCACCACTTATAGAAATACCATAACGACTCAATGCGTTAGTACTAGAGCCTACTGACTTAGCAACTAATTTAGCAGCATCTGTTAATTTAATACCTTGTGCAGATGCAAAGTCTTGAATCAATGGAGTTAGTCTGAATATAGCTTCCTCATTTAATCCTAACTGTGCTAAAAAAGATTGTGCCTCTATAGTAGCCTCATCGCCAAACAAAGTAACTTTTTGTAATTCTTTTGCTTGGTTTACAAGTCTAGAGTATGCTTCAGCATTACCACCTAGAGCAGTTCTTAGTTTTGTTTCAGCTTTTACTTGGTCATCAAAAGCCTTAACACTAGCTGCACCAAAAGCAACAATAGGAAGCGTTAAATTACGAGTTAAATTTTGACCAGTCTTTTGTAAGTTACGTCCAAACTTTTTCATAGTTGAGGATGCTTTCCTCAAACCAGTCATAAATTGCTTGTCGTTTAATGTTAATTTTACGCTAAGAGTTTTCTGTGCCATTGTCTTTATTTAGCAATTCGTATTTCTTTTTAATATATTCTGCTCTTTTCTTTTGTTTCTCGATGTCGGTCTTAACTTTCTTTTTCTCCCATTCAAACTTCATCAGCTTTTGAGGAGTTAGGTTTTGTCCTTTCTTAGTGTGTGGCTGTAAATTAACACAAGCCAACCATCTTACTCGTTCCCATTCCCATTGTTGTTCTTTCTCTACTCTATCGTTTACGCCTTTCTGCATACAGAGAAACTCGTGGAAAGTTAAACTCCAAAAGTCTTTAGGTAGTAATCCGAAGCCATAACCTATAGCTTCTAACTTATCCCAAGTTACTTCTTTTTCTTCGCCACTTTCTTCGTGGCTTTGTCGTTTCCCTCCGTTTCAAATTTAGCAGAGAATTGGTTAGAGAATATCTCTAGCACTTTATTTAGTGCGTCAAAATCTTCATCTAAAAAGTCTGCGACATCATCAACATTTAAAGAACATTCTTGACCACTCACTCTAGAGCCATCTTTTATTCCGTTTAGGATTAGATAACAAGCATCGTCTAAGCTCATACCATCTCCTAGCTTATCTAAGTCAGCTAAACTTCTTCCAGTATCTTTACAGAATAACCTCAACGAGTTCATTCCAAATCTTACTGGGTAATCCGTGCCATTTATTATAACTACTTCGTACATATCTTTGTTAGTTTAAGTTATTGCTAGTTGGGAGACGTGCCGTAGCACAATCCCCAACCAACAAAGAAATCAATTATGACTTAGTTAAAGCTCCAGTTCCCTCTATTGTGCAAGAGTAAGTTGGAGCATCTTCTGTACCTCCAGAAATTTCTAAACTAGTAAGGTAGCCGTTACCACTTATAGTATAACCAGCAGCATCACTCAAACCAAATACAAAAGAAACATCGTCTCTGTCAAACATTTGGTCAAATAATTCAGCTACATCAGTATCTCCAGCAGCAGCTTGAAAGTCCATAAGACCATCAGCACTAAGGCTAAAAGATTTTTGTCCACCTAACAAATCTCTCCAACCACTAGAGTCTTTAGTTGAGATGTCTATTGTATCTACATTCATTGAAATTGAAACATTCTGAGAATGCATCAACTTTACTGGTGTATCTGGAGTACCAGCAGTACTACTAGGAGACACCTTTAGGATTAAATCCGTTCCGTTAAAAATTGCCATTTTCTTTTAATTTTAAATTTATAATTAGCTAATATCTAAATCCTCAGAAGATTCTTCTTTCTTCTTAGACTTTTTCTTTGTTGTATCTATTGCATCGTTATGCTGTAAGAAGTTAAAGACTGCTCTTACTACTTTGTAAGATTCGCCTTCTACATATTCTACTCCTCTACACTCAATGTTCTTTTTTATCTTTACTTTATAGGTTTCCATATCTATCTATTTATGTTAAATCTGTAATCTTGTGCTATACCATATAAACCAATAGAACCAGCAGAATCATCGTATAGCTCGTTCTGGTCTTGGTAAAATATCTTATCTACTACTACACCACTATATGTTCCACTAACGTAGTCTAGAGCTGTTCTAACGTGACCAGCTAGAGTTATCATATCAGCGTAGCTATTATGATAAATGCTTATCTGTACTCTAACATAGTCATATGTACTTACTCCGTTCTTAGTGTTGTTAGGCTCATCTGCAAACATCTGATAAGTAATATAAGGTAGCTTAACGTCAGTAGGGAAATTGTAACGACTAGGAAAGATTCTTAAGTTGCCACTTGTAGTAACTAAAGGAGCAACATTTGAGTCGTTGCTTAAAATATTATATATTACTTTTCCTATCTCCATTACTTCATTCTTTTGTCAATGAGTTTTTTTATTTCTCCTATAACACTATTGATAGCTGTGTTACCTTTACTAGCAGCAGTCTTATCTAACATTCTAAGTCCTGGTATTCCTCTAAATCCATACTCTAAAAAGTAAAAATAAAATCCAGACTTCTCTTTACTAGCAAATGATTTTTTTACTCTTGGTCCTACATATACTGTAGGTGGTTTACCTTTTACGTTCTTACCATTTATAACAGCTAAAGACTTTTTAAGTTGTTTAGTTTCAACTGGCACAATAGACTTAAGCTCTTGTAAAATAGGCTTAGCAGCTTTTCGCATACCTTGTCTCAATAGTGTCTTATTTTTACTATCAGACATATTAAGTTTCTCTAAGTCCTTAATCAAAGAATTTAGCTCTCTCTCATCTATTTGCGCTGATACTATCATTGCTCTGGAAAAGGGTTAATACCGTTATCTATTAATATATTTATCCAATCTATTTCCTTAGTATATAAGTCTACATTGTCCCACTTAGTCTCTAAGCATTGATAGGTTTCTAGCACTCCATACGATACTATCGCATCACTATCGTTCCATACGATGTAGTAACTCTTTACCTCTGGGTAGCATATTTCTGTTAATCTTAAACTCATTACGTTGTTAGTTGTGTTAGTTCGCTATCACTCAAAGACTCATCAAATACTGCAAGTGATTTAAGTTTACCTTTAACATTTTTATCGGTCAGTAAATTGGATAAGTTCAAAACATTTAAACCAACTGGAAGATTTGGACTAGCGACAGATGTACCTACTTCTTGACCATTGACAAATAATTTTAAATATGAAGAATTATAAGACAAAGCTATCTTATTGTATTGCTTAAAATTAGATATGGTATGTGTTATTGAACTAGCATTTGTTGAATTTATTGTAAATGCTGTTAATTGATTATCAATAGCGTCTGAAAATTTAATTATTACTCTATTGTTATTAGTGCCATCATTCATAGAGATAAAAAAATCAGGTTGAACTTCAAAAGCAGCTATCTCTGCATATAACACACCCTCTGTTGAGTTTATTAAGTCAGCACTACCAGCACCAGTTGCAGTCTCTGTAGCTCTTGTAACTGTACTACCCGTTAGTGAAGGTATGTACGATGTAGCGTAGGGTAAGTTTTCAACTTGTGCGCCAAATATATAAACACCACTTAAAGGAATATCATCTATCCATATTCCTTGTGTAGATGTGCCATTATCTCCCGACAAATAAAATCTTTGCCATTCTGTTGTTACTGTTAAAGTTTCAGTACCTATATCAATATTACTATCTTTTAATTTTACATTGATTGTACCTGATACACTTTTTAAATAAACTGACCTTGTTACATCTCCCGTTATGTTTAAACTACCATCAAATATACCATCAGTTCCATTACCTACTAATTTTGTAGCGTTATAAGTTCCATCAGGACTAAGAGTTTCTGTTGTATTATATGTAGGAGTTATGTTAGTTTGTTTTACCCAATCACTTTGACTAAAATCCTCACTATAAGGAAGAAAATTAGTAGAAGTAGGCTCTAACAATATATGACCATTATCTCCATTACTATCATAGCTTATTCTTGGTACTCCAGTAGCTACATTAGAAACTAATCCACTAGAGTTAATTCTTGTAGCAGTTGAAGTTCTAGCAAAGTCAAAGTCCTCATAAGGCTCGTCTATTGGTGCTACGTTGTAAAGCTTACCAGCCTTGTAACCAGTAGGAGTTAAGATTATACTTGCTTTATTTAATAGTCCGTCTGCCATTAGCTTATGTCGTTTAATGTTTGTAAGAATGCTTGGCTATCAGTAGTGTTCTCAACTACTCCTCCAGCAGCTACTACTCTTGTGTTTAATACGCTTATGTAATCGGCTGGTGTTGGGTCAAAGATACCACCATCAACAATAGTCCAACCATCGTCCTCTATTAAGCTAAATCTTGAAGCATATGCAGACTCTGTAAATTGTGAGCCACCGAAGTTTATACTTATACCAGTATCTACTACACCAGCAGCCCAAGCTATTAGCGTTGCATCGTAGTTAGAAGTGCTTAGACCAGTAGCGTTCTGCATAAAGTTAGTAAAGTTAGAAACATTTGCAATAATCCAATCTGCTAGTGATTGGTCGAATAGGTCGCAGTTGTAAAACATTTGTTGCATATTCTCAACGTTAGTAGTGTCCCAACTATATATGTCTCCGTTGAATTGATTACAATCATAGAACATCTGATACATTGTTTCTACATTAGAAGTATCCCAAGAATTTAAATCTTGGTCAAAACTTTTAGCCCCTCTAAATGTTCTATAGAAAGTCGTAACATTACTTACATCCCAACTATTTAAAGATTTATTAAATGTAAAAGAATTATAAAAGCATTGATATAAATTTGTCACAGTACTTATATCCCAATTACCTATCTCTCCATTAAAATTAGTACAGCTTAAAAACATTGAACTAAAAGAAGTAGTAGATATAGTAGGAGCATCTGTAGCACTAGCATCTAAATTAGTACATCCATAGAAAGCAGCGTTAGTAGATAAGTCTAAAACTCCCCATTGTTTTACGTCAAGCATTTTAAGCTTATCTCCAGCGTTATTAAATTGCCATCCTTGTAATGTTCCCTCTATGCTTATTTCGTATTGTCCAGCACTTGTATAAGTGTGTGTGACCTCTTGCTGATTGTAACTTGTTATTGTATCACTAGAGCCATCTCCCCAGTTTACTGTAGCGTTATAACTACCACCACTAACCAATGGCATCATAAATTGAGTATTTAAGCTAGAGCCACTAGAAGTGTTCTCTGTGTCAATAGTAAAGACAAATTGATTAGGAGCTGTCTGTGATAAATCTACTACGTCATTCTTCTCTAATAAAAGCACCATAGCATCTTTACGACCTACTTCCTTTATGCTCTTAATAGAATAATTAGTAGAGCCATTAGAGATAAAGTATTGTGGACTTACTCCAATGTTTGTTCTGTATCTTATTAAGCATTCTATACGCTCGTCATTGATTAAGGCATCAGCATCGAAGTTAGTATTACCACCTTTGAAGTCAAAGTCTGCATAAATGGTAACGTAACTATTGTCAGATACTACTCTCTCGCCATAAGCGTTAGTCGAGTAAGTCTGTGTATATAGTTTTAACTTTCTATCTAGTTTGCCTATAATCATAGTTCAAGCAATCGGTAAGGAGTTAATAAGTGGTCTACCATTAAAGGTAATTCATTTACTTGAGTTCCCATAACAACGTCCTGGCGATTTTCGAAGTAACGCCCTACAATTATGTAAATGCTTTGAATTATTGGAGCTGGAACGTCACTAGCTGTGCCACCTACTATAAACTCAACCTCTACAGCGTTTGGTCTTTCGTAAGTGTTTGGAAAGTCTCCATCCTCCGATTCATATATCCTTCCTGGTCTTACCTTAGTATCTACATCGTATTGGTCAGTAGCTAAAGTTTGTAATGTATTGTCGGCATCGTAATACTTAATATGTGTAACACTAGCAACATCTCCCACTTGTAAGTCAATGTAAGGAGGAAACTCATCGTAAAATATATTGTACGTCTGAGTCATTAGTCTACGTCTAGTGAACTCTTCTACAACTTGCGTAGCAACATTAATCAAAGACGTAATATAAGTATTGTCATCGTCATAGTCTGAGTCTATTCTTAAAAATGCTTTAGCCTCTGATAATGATATTACCGTAGACGTTGGAGCAGTCTTTAGAACTAACTTACCATAAGGCACATAGTCAGAGCCTCTTAATGTGTTAAAGTTGTAGTTATAGTATTCCATTTAAAAAAAATTAATGGAGAGAGTGTTTCCACTCCCTCCGTTAAAATAAACAAATTATGCTTCAATCAAATTAACAAAAGCAGTATCATTTTGAACGCAATCGCCATCCACAAGTGATTGAACTATCATTCTTGTCTGGCCGATTCCAGCATCAGTAAAGCTATCCACGATTAATGAGATACCTCCGAAGGTCGCTAGATGACATTTAGAGAAGTCTCCGAATAGAGCGTGGTCTTTACCAGCAGTTCCACCGTTACCTACGTTAGGAGATACGAAAGCGAAGTAGCCATTAAGCTCTTTTCTAGCGTTGTCCCAAATAGGAGAAACATTAGAAACTTGTGCTAAACCTTTTACAGTAGCATAAGCAGATGGGTCTAATAAGTAAGCCATTCTAGCTCCTTGTAAAGATACACCATTAGCAATCAAGTCAGTTTCCATTTCAATCCAATCAGCAGCAGTAACCGTAGTTGGTCCAGTAGCAGCATCAGCAAAGATAGAAGTTGGAGCGTTAGATACATCACCAGTACCTAATAATGCAGCCTCTAAAGTAGAAGCAACAGATGCAGCCATATTTCTTCTTAAAGCACCTTCAATACCAGCGTTCTGAGTTAAAGCCTCTTGTGAAACATTAACGATAGAGATAAGTTTCTTAGGAGATAAAGTTACGCTAGAAGCAGTACCATTAGCTGCTGGAGCAGAGCCACCAGCTTCTGGAACGAAGCCAGAGTTGATTGCACTAAATACTGGGAACTTTGCGTTATTTACACCAAAGTATGTATTTGCACCAGCAGAAGCTAAAACTAAGTTTGCTTCTAATTGGTCAGTCCAAGCCATAACTTCTGTTGCATTACCAGCAGCAGTACCTACAGCAGCACGAGATAAAACAGAAGAAGGTATAGCAATACCGTTATATGTTTGACCAGTATAACGAGCCTCATTACGTGCTTCTTCGTCCATTTCCTTAACTAAGCCTTCTACTTTACCAGAGTAAGCAGCTTTCATAGCTTCTTGGAAAGAATACTCTCTAATTTCTTTAGGAGTGTTTGTTCTTTCTTCTTTAACAGCTTTAGTTGCTTGAAGTTTCTCAAAAGATTCAGCACGAACTGCCATCTTGTTTAACTCCTCAACTTTTTCATTTAAAGAGTCAAAGTTGCTTTGTTCATCAGAAGATAAGTCACGACCTTCAGCAGATGCTACTAGTCCTTCCATCTTTTCGATAACCTCAGCTCTTTCCTCTTTGTAAGATTTTGAGTTTTTCATTTTATAGAAAATTAATATTAATATTTATTTTTTAAGATTCTTAAACGCATTTCATTGAGGGAGCGTTGTTTCAAATCTTCTTCTTCTTTTATACCCTCTAATTTTTCAGCCTCTAAACTTTCTTCTAGTTTTTTAGCTTCTTCTTTTTCTTGCCATTCTTGCATAGAACGTAAAGCAACTGAACTACTAGCAGCATCATAAGCTGGATATGTTACACTCGAGACATCGTAAAGCCTAGATACTTTGTTAATAGTTCTGTAGTTTGTTCCGTCTTTTACCTCCCAAGAGTCATCCTCTACAATAAATGCAAAAGATGATTGGTTAATAGTACCGTCTTTTAGTAATTCAATTAAGTCTCTTGACGTTGATACATTAGGATTTAATTTAGCTTCGTACTTTAAACCTTTCTCATCAACAGATAGTCTTAGCGTTCCGTTAGTCGTTCTAGCTAATGGTAAACCATCGTGATTAATTAAGAAACGTACATCGTCCTCTAAACGTCCTTCAAAAGCACCAGGAGCTATAAACTCTCTAAAGCCTCCTAAGTCATTAGACTCACTATTAAAGACTGCTCCGTAGCCTACTACTACTGGATTCTCTCCGTCCATTCTTAGCTCTAAGTCTTGAACATTAAATGTTCTTATTTCTTTATTTTTCATATTTATAAATTTATCTTCTTTATTATCTATCTTTTTTTTCAGTACAGAGATAACTTCTTTCATTCCACTTTCTCCTAGTGTTCCTATTACTCCCCATTTAATCTGAGCAACTACACCACCTACGTTAGATAGATTAGGCTCTTTATCTCCTTTAAATTGTTTGCCATCTTCATAATGTCTAGCTATCCAAGCCTCTCGTTCTTTTATCCATTCAGTAATAGCTTCTGTCTCTTGACCATCTCTAGCTCTACCCCATAACATAAAAGCATCGTTTCCTCTTATGTTACCACCAGCTTTCCAAATGCTAGGATAATCTTCTTTTAGTTTTAAAGCGTAGTCATAATCAAACTGAGGATAGTTACTATTCTTTAAACTTACTTTTTTATCTTCATCCTTTGTAGGAAAGTTAGTGTCTCTTTCTTCTTCTAATTGTAAAGAACAGATTGCTAACCTTTGGTCATCTTCATACTCCTCTACCATAGTATCATCAGCCATACATCTTTCGATGAACTCCTCGTTAGTCTCGTCTATATTTTTAGTAGGTATCGGCATCTATTCTTTGTCCTCCTCTTCTACGTCTCCAACTGGAGCAAAGTTTAACGGCATAAATAACTGGTCGCCTTCTGGTCCTACTCTATTCAAGTCCTCCATTCGTCTAATCTCATTAATAGACAAAGCACCTATACTAGCCATCTCTCTGTAATAGGTAGCACGTGAGGAACTATCTCCTCTTAGTAAAGCATTAGCATTTAGCTTAATAGTAAACGAGCCGAACTCTGTTTCTCTAAATAGCTTTCTGTTAAGTTCTTGCTCTATCATTACCATATATGGCATCAATGTAAACCTAACAAAGTCAATACTTAATGCTTCTATACTTGAGTAGTTAGCTGCCTTTTCGAGATGACCAATCATCGATAATGGCACTTTGAACGCTCTCGCCACTTCTTCAATCTGAAATCTACGAGTCTCTAAAAGTTGATACTTGTTAGCATCAATGTTAGTTTGCTCGAATGTCATACCCTCCTCAAGGATAGCGGTCTTACCAGCTACAAATGAGCCAGAGTAATTCTGATTCCAAGAGTTCTTTAATCTTGCTACAGCTTCCTTACTTAGTTTACCTGGATGTTTAATAACTCCACCAACTTGAGCAGAGTTACCAAGATAACTATTTGCTGTATCGTTAGCAGCTATAGAAGTTGCTATTGTTGTGTTCTGTGCTTTCAATACGCTTACTCCCTCACAACCATTAAACGATAAGTTGAAAAAGTGTAGCATATCCTCTTTCATTACTCCTATCTCATAGTCTTTAATGTCGTAGTATATTTGTCCTTCGTGCTTAATTACTTTAACATCTTCTGGATTGATAGGAATTAACTCTATGGGTCTAGCGTTAGAATCTCTAGAAATGTAGTAATACGCATTCCCCTCTAGCAATAAGTTGGTCATTAGAGTATCTAGGAATGTGTATGGTGTCATATAGCTATTAGGATTTCTAGCTAGTAGTCGGTAGATTGGATGGCTGACGTCAGTTATCTTATCGTCATCCTCCTCGACTCTGTAAACTTTTATGGGTAGACTTGCTATTGATTCACTAATAACTCTAACACAAGCAAATACTGCACTAAATGTTAAAGATGTATCTCTAGTAACTGCTGTTCTGTTGGCTGCACCATAGCCACCAAATACAGCCTTTAAAAAATTATCTCCACGCTTTTCTGAACGTAGGAAGTCAAATAGTCCCATAAATCTGTAATTACATTACAAAGATAAGAGAAATCGCAAAAGTTAAATCCATACTATTCCCCTATCATCATAGGTAGATGAGTCGCTAGAATCATCATTCATATAACAGCCTAGAGCCATAACAAGTGCAACCATTCCATCAATCTTCTCTGTTGATTTACTCTTATCCATTTTTATATTTCCAGCTGGGTCTGTTTTCATAGCTAAGTTAGAACACATCCACCTCAACACTTTGTTACCAGCGTGGTTAATTTGTTTGCCTAGTATTAGCTTTTCAAGTTCTTTAGTTGGTGCTGACATACTAGCAAAGCCTTGACCATAGCTCTCCATCGGCAATCCATCTTCTGATAAATCAATAACTAACTGACTTGAGTTCCATCTATCGTATGCAATAGACTTTATGTTTACAACCTCAGCCACTTCTTTTATTCTACGCTTAATGTAGTTATAGTCTGTTACATCGCCCTCTGTTAGCTCCATCAATCCCTCTTTCTCCCAAGAAATATAATCAACTTGGTCACGCCTTGAACGAATAAAAGCATTTTCTTTAGGAGCAAAGAAGTAAGGGATAACCGTAAACCTATCATCTTCTGGAATGATTAAAACAAAAGCTGATATATCTCTAACACTCGCTAAGTCAAGTCCAGCATAAGCCGTCATACCTTTATAATCCTCTAAGTGTATTGGAGCTTTGTTGCACTCCATAAATTGAGCGTCTGATAACCAGAGAACATTTGAGTTCATCCATTGATTAAGATGGAGCATTCTGAAGGTATTGGTAAAACTTGGTAACTTTATTGCTCTCGCTTGTTCTCTTTTTAAATAGTCTAATTTAACTACACCACTATCAAGACCAGGATTAGCTAATCTTAACGCTTCTTCTGTAGTCCAATCAACATCATCTGGACAATAATATTTTACATAATAGAACGAATCATCCTTAATAATATTCTCTGAAACTTTGCGACCGTATTCCTCTAGGCGATAACAGAAAGACTCTCTGTTGTAACCAGCAGTAGTAATAGCGATATTCAAAGGTTGCCTACGAGATGCTACACTTGTCGTTAGTGCATCCCATAAACTTGAATCACGCTGAGTAAATGCCTCATCCATTATACAACAACTAGCATTATATCCATACTTACTAGAAGCCTCACTTGATAATGCTTTGAAAGATGAATTACTTTTTTCGTGAACTATACTATTCTTAAATACTTTTAAATTCTTTTCTAGTTGTTTGTCAGCTCTAACCATACCACTAGCCACGTCGAAGATTATCCCAGCTTGTGACCTATCAAATGCACACACATAAGTTTCTGCTGATGGCTCTCCGTCGGCAACAGTCATATAGAGTGCGAGAGCTGAGATAAGTGTACTCTTACCGTTCTTTCTTGGTAGACAAATGTAAGCAGTTCTGAATCTCCTTAGTCCACTATCTCTATATTTCCAACCAAATAAATCTCTTACAATTGTTTTCTGAAATGGCTCTAACTTAAATGGCTGACCTCCTAACTCTCCTTTGATATGCTTAATGTGATTCTCTATAAAGTAGACTACTCTATCTGCTGCTTTGTCATCAAAGTAAAAAGTCTTGTCCTCCTTAAGTTTCATTAGTCAAAGAAATTAAAATCGTCAGTCCTTTCCTCATCTTGTTCTGGCATACTAAGAGATGCCCTTGAGCTTGGAGTAAATCCAAATTGCGTAGCAATTTTCATTGCATTCTGTAAAGCGTTTTGCATTACCTTGTACTTTGGTGCAATCTTACTAGACCTCAACCTACCATCTTTGTCAACTGTCTGCTCTGTAAAGTTGCCTTGTAACTCTTGAGCTATCTCTCGGTAAATACCTATCTCATTACAATAGGCTGCTAAGATTGATAAGTCAGTTAGATGCAACATCTTAATATTGGCTAGTTCGTTAGTGACTAAGTTCCATTCATCAGCACCTTGTTTATTGAGAAAGGAGGGAGCCGAAGGCATACTAACAACTTGAGAAGTTTCCATTTCATTTCCCACTAACCTGGATTTCTCTAGTGTGCCTTTTAGCTCCTTTACTTTTGTTGGTATTTTTTTTCTCCCTCTCAAAATATTCTAGTTTGTGCTTGGTGGTTTTTTATTCTCTTGATAGCGTTGTCGTAGTATTCTTTGTCAAGCTCATAGCCAGTTAAATCGTAACCTAAGTTGTGACAAGCTATGGCTATTGAGCCACTACCTAAGTGCGTGTCAAGTATCTTATCTCCTTCCTTTGCATAGTTCATTAGTAGCCACTCGTATAACTTGACTGGTTTCTGTGTTGGGTGTATTCTTATGCTAGGCTTACCAACTCCTTGTATTTTTTGACTTTTAAATCCGTATCTATTGCCATCCCACATATACTCAAAATGTTTAGCTAATCCATTTATACTACAATAAGCTAACTCTCCACTACTTCTATTATCGTGGTGATTTAATTTGTTCCAATATATAAAACCTTTACAAGTAGGTAATTTATCAGTCATATAATTCCATCCCCATATTATTTGATTTTTACTTATTCTTTGTAATTCATCAAAATACTCTTGGGTTGGTGTTTGTGTATCCCAATTTTTTTTTGAAAATTTATCCCTACCCAAACTACCAGTCTTTGCTATATTTAAACCATAAGGAGGGTCTACTATAGCAAGGTCAAATTGATTGTCTTGCATTAGCTTCATAGCTTCCAAACAATCTTGGTTATGTATTTTATTTATATCCATCTGAACTTAAACTGGTTTTAGTTTGGTATATCTATACCCACACGATTTAGATTTAATTATGCGTATAAAAAATCGATAC
>Ga0208644_1000884_pt1 | contig 26526 bp, 31 predicted proteins | sample VirMetDEL_Nov_18_FD_184517 | JGI IMG/M metagenome (GOLD analysis project Ga0208644, IMG submission 184517) | Aqueous microbial communities from the Delaware River and Bay under freshwater to marine salinity gradient to study organic matter... | ecosystem: Environmental > Aquatic > Marine >...
ATAGATAGTTAACATCCGAGGTGTCACTTGCGGCTATTGTTATGCCATCTGCGTTCCCTGCTGATACCACAAACTTGTCAGCAAAATACCCCGTAGGCGTAACGCCCAACCCCATGTTGCCTGCGCTTGTGATCGTTAGCCTACCAGCTCCAGCGGTAGCAAGCACCATGTCGTTCGTTGCGTGGTCGTAATCAATCTGGCCGTATGCATTATTGGTGGGCGAGCCGAAATAAATTCGACCATTATTTGCTGCTGGAGTTAGGATTGACAGTCCTGCATCGCCCGATGATTCAACGACTAAATCGTCTGCTGAGCCATGTGCAGTAACTGATCCAGCCGAGGCAGTATGTACGTGCAGAGTGCCATCTGGCGAGGACGTGCCAATGCCGACATTACCTCCCGTATCAACCCTAAATAATGTATCAGAGTTTTGTACAACATTCAATGCTGGAAAGCCGGTACAAGCACCTGTGACTTTTATTTGAGCACCATAAGCACACGCTGGGTGAGGGTCACATACATTCAATCCCCAATTGGTAGTAGCAGCACAACTAAAGACGGTTAGAACATCAGATGGTGTAGAGGTGCCAATGCCCACTTTACATCCTGCATTAGTAAATAATACTCCACTACCAACATCCCAAGTAGAGCCTCCATCGGGTGACCATGTTAGGTCTCCAGAACCATTTGTGCATAAAACATAACCGGCGGTACCGTCTGACGCTGGCCAACAAAGGCCATCAATAATAACCCTTCCTGCTCCGTTGGGCACTATTCGAATACCTTCATCTGTATTTGAGTTTATAATACATTGGTTGTTTACATCAAGGTTTCCACCGAGTTTGGGTGATGTATCGTTGCACAAGGCATTTCCTATACTACCACCAACTAGTGAAATATCATCATTACTTCCATCACACTTAAAGAAACAAACACAAGTATTAGCGCCATTGATAGTAACAACTGTACTATCACATCCAGCACAATCTGTTACTGTACCAACATCATCAATGTTAAAGCTCAACCCACCCCTTTGAGTGAAGTTGTTAAAATTACACTGTATTATGTGTCCTTCTTTTTCACCAGCATAACAACTGGCATTAATAGTACCATTGAAACAAGCAACAGTATTACTTCCATCACCATCATCTACATGCAATAAGCTGGCGGGAGTTGCTGTACCAATGCCGACCCTATCAGCAGACCCATCTACAAAGAGAAGGTTTGCTTCAGTGTCTCCTTCCACTCTAAAGTCAACAGCAGCTCCACCCTCATTGAATGTTGCCGAACCTCTTACATCCAGTTTAGCGCCAGGAGAATCGGTGCCTATGCCTAACTGACCAGAAGTGTCTATGGCTGCTTGAGTAGCACCATTTACTCTGAAACCCATCTTATGATTTGTTGTTGTGCCAATAGAGCCAGAAGTTGACTCACCAATTAATTTCACACCGACAGAGTTTGTTGTTTCTGTAAGTTGAATACCACCTGTAGTTGAGTTAGCATAAGCAACGTCTATGATGTTTCCGGCACCAGTTTTACCAACACCCACAGCACCAGCTGTACCAATAGAAAACGCTGGGTATTGCTCGGTGTTGTTAGCGCCATAAGAGTTTGCTATGATAAATGAATCTGATGCTGTGCCAGCTACTTTCAAAGCCCAATCGGGCCTTGCATCATTACTTAGATAAAGAGAAACATTACCATTTGTATTTGTTGTTTGTATCCAATTTGTAATGTCGTTAGCAGACTTTACAGTAACCAATCCTGTGGTTGATAAAGGTACGGTTTCTCCAACAGCTAATGCAGTTGTAGCGGTCAATCCAGCAACAGTAAATTTTTGAGTGGTGTCAAGTTTGGGGGGCTTTACAGATCCGTCTTGGAGCTGTATATCACTTACTAAAGCCATCCGCCTCTTCTCCCATAGTTAATTACCTCTAATAGACAAAAGTCATTCAAAGTAATCCGTCAAATCGGTGATGAAATATGTTGTCTCTATAAATATGTTTCTAACCTAAAACAAAAACACGGACACCCAAATTAATGAGTGCCCGTATCTTTTTTCTACTACCTAACCTAAAATTTAAGCCTGATAGAAGAAGGAGCCTTGAATAACAGTGTCACTACTGAGTGAAGCACCAGTAGCTTGGAATACATCAACACTATCATCAGAAAATACAACCTCTGCTGTCTGTGTGTTTTTGATAACACGAAGATTTACATTGACAACAGAAGGTAGTGTATCTCTTGCTGTTTCAAACTTCAAGTGTTTGGCAACTACGCCACCAATACCTGTGCCACCAGCATTGTTAGCAGCAGCAATTGGTAGGCCACCAATTGTCATTGCACCAGCAGCAGATGTATTACTATTCAACTCAATCTCAAATGTAGCATAAACGAGATTACCTATTCTTGTATAGTAACCACTCTGTGTAGCATATCCAACACTACCACTACCCAAAGTAAATGCAGGTGTCCAAGTGCCCTCAACATAGTTGTCAAGTTGATTAGCACTGGTATCGCCACCGATGTATACACCATTACCAGCATAAACATTAGTACCAGAAACACTGGCACTTTCTACATTATCAGCTCTAATGTTAGAAGCAGATACTGTAGTTGATTCAATCTTAACAATATTGCTTCCAGAAACAGCTGTCCGTGCATTCTCATCAAAGTCAGTAACCTGTGACTTGGCAATCGTCAGAGCCGCTTCATGTTGTGTAACATTAGACTCAGCTATTCTTGCATCTGCAAATGTGCCAGAAGTAATCTTGCTGGTAGCGAGTGATGGGATTCTATCCGCACCAAAAGTGCCAGATGTTATCTTATCAGCTGCAAGACTTGGAATTTGTGATGCCTGCAAGCCTGAGATAGAAGATGCATCACCACTCAAGTTGGCATAAATCGTACCAACATATTCCTTGGCTTGGAAAGCAGCAGTGCCTGTAACCGCTGACCTAGCAAAGAAATCAAAGTCAGTGACTTGAGTCTTAGCAATTGTCAAAGATGCTTGGTGTTGAGTAACATTACTTGATGGAACTCTTGCATCTGGAATTGACCCACTTGTAAGTTGAGTCGCCGCTAATGCTAGAGCTGATTGATGCTGTGTAACATTACTTTCAGCAATTCTTGCGTCAGCAAAAGTACCAGTAGTAATTTTTCCTGTATCAAGATTAGGAATTTGACTTGATGTTATACCACTAACCGCCGAAGCATCACCAGATAGGTTAGCATAAACTGTTCCCACATACTGAGCAGCTTGAAAAGCAGCAGTACCCGTAACAGCTGTGCGAGCAAAGAAGTCAAAATCTGTAACTTGTGTTTTACCAATAGTAAGTGCGGCTTGATGTTGGGTTACATTACTTTCAGCAACTCTTGCATCAGCGAGTGTACCAGAACCAATCTGTGATGCCGCTAATGTTAGAGCAGCTTCATGTTGTGTAACATTAGATTCCGCTACACGAGCATTGGCAAGTGTCCCACTACCAATGTTTCCAGCAGCAATACCAGTGATATTACTACCATCACCAGATACACCGACAAAAATACCACCGTGTGCCTTAAAGTCAGCATAAGAAGCAATAGTGACATTACCACTAGTTGTTGCATCATCTGCTGTATAGATTACTGTCCATTGGTCTGCTGATTCATCATAGATAACAGCAGAGTTTTGTGCAGATCCTCTATTACCCAAGATACCGAAGTCAACTTCGGGAGCAGTTTGGTCTTTAGCAACCTCAATAATTGGGTCACGGACAGCCAAGTTTTCTGCTGATGTTGCTATTGTATCACCAAGAACTCGTAGGTCACCTTCAATAAGCACATTACCAAAGTTTGAAGTCCCACTACCATTGTTTAGGTCTGTATCTACTTGACCAAAAAGTGTCGTAGCAGAAATGTTTCTGGCAGAAACTGTTGTGGCTGATACACTATTATCTGCATGTAAGTTAGTGGCAGATAAGTTAGCACCCAATTCAATACTATTAACCTGCAGTGTCGCGGCTGTAACTGTGTTAAAGATAGCTCCGGCTGTTGAGCGAATGTTAGCAGCAGATAGTGTTGTAACATTACTTACGGGCATCAATGTACCAGATACTGCCGTTCTTGCAAACTGGTCAAAGTCGGTAACTTGTGTCTTTAGAATGGTCAGTGCGTCTTCATGTTGTGTAACATTGCTTTCAGCAATTCTAGCATCAGCAAATGTACCAGAAGTTATCTTACTAGTTGCTAGTGAAGGTATTTGTCCTGTAGTCAATCCACTAACTGCTGAAGCATCACCACTAAGATTAGCATAAACTGTGCCAACATATTGTGTCGATTGAAATGACGATGTACCTGTTACTGCTGATCTGGCAAAGAAATCAAAATCCGTTACCTGTGTTTTAGCAATGGTAAGAGATGCTTGATGTTGTGTTACGTTAGAAGCAGCAATCCGAGCATCCGCAAAAGTACCAGAGGTAATTTTACTTGTTGCTAAAGAAGGAATCCTTGCATCACCCAAAGTGCCAGATGTTATTTTGTCAGCATCCAAATCTGGAATACGACCAGTATCAAAAGTACCAGAAGTAATTTTATCAGCGGCAAGAGAAGGTATTTGGCCACTGGTAAGACCACTAACAGCAGATGCATCACCAGACAGATTTGCATAAACTGTACCTACATACTGTGTTGATTGGAAAGCAGCAGTGCCAGTAACAGCAGTTCTAGCAAAAAAGTCAAAGTCAGTTACTTGACTTTTGGCTATTGTTAGTGCCGCTTGGTGTTGAGTTACATTGCTTGCTGGAACACGAGCATCGGGTATAGAGCCACTAGCAAGTTGTGTGGCAGCAATAGACAAGTCACCTTCATGTTGAGTAACAGCGCCACTTGAGACTCTTGCATTAGGAATAGAGCCACTTGTAAGCTGTGTGGCGTTTAGTGCTGTAATGTTGGCTCCACCACCAAAAATTTGTGTACCAGAAAGAACACTTGTTTCAATGTTGGTGCCTCTAATGTTGGTGCCTGAAATGGTTGTTGACAACAACCTAACCATATCACTACCCGATACGGCAGTCCTTGCTTGGTCAGTATCAACACCTGCACCAGTATTAATGTATGACTTAAGTGTATCAAGACCAACTTTCTTATTATCAGTAGCACTAGTGTCGTAGATAATAAAATTATCAGCGTCTGCTAAGTCACCAGATGCTGCTAATTCTGTTAAACTATTAATCTCAACTTCACTAGCATTTAGGTCTGTAAGTTGACCACCACCACCAATAAATTGTGTACCTGAAAAAGTTATACCAGAAACTGTCACACCAGAAAGAGAACCATGAGCAACTACATTATCAGCTGTGATAGACTTGGTTGATGAAATACCATCAGAGTTTACTGTGGTGACTCCACCAACAGTAGTTGTACCAATGGTCAAATCAATTGATGACCCCGAAACAGCTGTTCTTGCAAACTGGTCAAAGTCAGTGACCTGTGTTTTTAGAATAGTAAGAGCAGCCTCATGCTGAGTCACATTACTTTCTGCTACTCTTGCATTATCAAATGTACCAGAGCCGATGTTTCCAGCTGCAAGACCTGTAATGTTACTACCATCACCACTAACGCCAGTAAAAATACCACCATGAGCTTTGAAGTCAGCGTATGATGCTATTGTTATGTTTCCACTAGTTGTGGCATCGTCAGTTGTATAAACAACTGTCCACTGGTCAGCACTCTCATCAAAAATAACAGCAGAGTTATTTGATGACCCTCTATTTCCAAGGATACCAAAATCAACCTCTGGTGCTGTCTGGTCTTTTGCTACTTCAATGATTGGGTCTCTAACAGCCAAATTCTGTGCAGAGGTTGTAACTGTTGAGCCAAATACGCGCAAATCGCCATCAATATGCACGTTTCCAAAATTAGATGTACCACTATCAATGTTCACATTACCAAACAATGTTGTTGCTGCAATGTTTTTACCCGAAAGGGTTGTTGCAGAAACACTGTTGTTGGCATGAACATTGTTTGCCGATAAATTTCCTGTGTCAATAGAGACTGCGGTTAAACTGTTTGCAATAATGTTTGCAGTAGATCTAATGTTAGCCGCTGATAAAGTGGTTACATTAGATACAGGCATCACTGAACCAGACACCGCTGTTCTTGCGATGTGATTCACATTATTCTTAAAGTAAGAATCAAATGCACCAATTGTTACTGCTCTGGTCGCATCTGTGCCTTCTGAAGCATCATTAAAAGGTAAATAATCAGCAGTTGCTAAATCAGCGCTAGCTGAGATCCTCGTTAGATCACTTAGCTTAACCTTCTCCATCGACAATAGGGCATCAGAAATCAAGGCCATTTTGTCACTCCATTAATTTTAGGTTAAAAAAATACTATCTTCCATCAAAAATAACTTGACTATCATCAGCCAAATCAAAAGCTATTACAAATTCTCCATCTTCCGTTACTACTACGTTATCTCCATCAATTGAAAATGCTCTTACAGTGTTATCACCACCGTATACAAGATTTTTGTTGTATTCATTTGCTCTACGGTCTGTTTCTATTATTTCATCTAGTGAAATTCTTTCTCCATTTAGTTTTTCTTCCATTGCAGTTGCATCAATCACAGCCTCTTGGAGAGAGATTTTTGTAAATGACCGAGAAATCTTTACGTTTGATTTTGGTATCAGATATGCACTAACTTGCATATTGAAAGTGTGACGGATAATACGTTCTTCGTCAGAAAAGTTTTCTATATTACCTTCATCGCTCTGTGTATCAATATTTGCATAAAACCTGTGACCCTTATACTCAAAGTCAGTTGGATAGGCATCCTGCCAAACCATTTCGTGAAACTTATTTACATGACTAATATAAGATGACCAAAAACTTATAGTATAGTTTAGGTTGATGAAATCTGGATAGGGTATCGTTTGTACTTCATAAACTGGCAAGTTTGATTTATAGTTTCTTGTATTGCCGCCTGTTTGCACAAGTTGAAACTCTTGAAAAGGCACCCTCTCTGATTTATCAAACTTAGAAGTTGCAATCTTCTTTACTACTGTTACATCGGGAAAACCATTTTGGTCTTTCCTAACATAACGGTCATCATCAAAAGTAACATCACCTCTGGTTATAGAAATCATAGGCAACTTGACCATACCATTCTGGTCACGAAGAGTGTTTAAGTTTTCATCTTCTCTATTGCCTTGTATTTGTGCCCACCTCTCCCAACTACCAAACAGAACAGGCACTTTGCGTCCATTAATCATAGTCGGGTGTTTTATATCAAACCAATTATAAACCGTCCTATCTACTTCTAACAACCCTACAGGAGTAATGTCTACGGATTGTGAGTAGTTGCCGCTTCTTTCTGCCATCTTTTTTCTCTATTAGAATGGGTTGGCGCTGTCGCCTTCAATCTCTATGTCGTTAGGTCTCATCCCGTCAAACACACCCTGTCTTGCACTCAAACACCTAACAACAACACTCAACTTAGTTTGGGGGTGAGTGTATACTGCTCGGGACACATCAGCTGATTGTATTTCAAAAAACTGATTATCATATTCTATAAAGTCACCTATTCTTGGTATCACACCAATCTCAACAAGGCGGTCTTTATGCATGTACAATTCTAATCTTCTCTTTATGTCTGTACCATATCTACCTGTTTCAGTAACAGGCTCATCAACAGACACCCAACAATAAACCGTTACGGGGTCTCTTGCAACCTTACTATCAGACTCTCCATAAATACCATTGGGATTACTAAAATCCTTCTCTATTCGCCAGTATTTTACAGAAGTTTCTGCGACTATCTCTAACAACTCTGTCGAGTAGTCATCAAACAACGCTTGCTCTTGTGGACCAAAAAACAAACTATATCTACTATCGCCCGTTGTGCTACCAAAAGGAAATCTGCCGTGTGAGCCATCCAATATCTATCCCCTAAGCCATTGACATAAATGGTGAAGTAAAAGGTATGTGAGCATACTGCTCAGAAATAGATTGTGCCATTTCTGCATCGCCCTTCATCAACTCTACATTGTTTGCTTTTTCTAATGTTTCCTTTAGGTCATCCTTCAACTCTTGTTGTTTCTCCAAACCTTCTTGGACAAGTGCATCTCCATCCAAAGTTATTTCATTGTTTGGAATAGGTACACTACTAAACTTTCTTCTTATACGACCAAGTGTTTCCATACAGATGGCAAGAGTATATTGCCTTACCCACCTTTTTCCACTGGAGTTTAAATCCATGTAGTTTATGTCTGTTGTGGGCACATTGTGGATACTAGAAATACCTGTAATAGAAGGGTCGCCAATATTTGGGTTTTTAAAGTTAGGGTTGAATGGGTCCATCTCTGTGCTGTAGTCAATAAAAACTTTTACCGTCTTAAGTGGTTGTGGAAAAAGTCTAAACCTACTACCAATAACACTATAACTATAACCAGACTTTCTAATGTAGTCACTTGTTTCCAGTTGCCCTGCTCTCAAAAGGTCAGAGTAAAGGGGCATAATGTAAAACAAACTTTCACTACTAAAACTCTCAAAGCCCATCTCTTGTGATAAAACATTTACAGATGAGTATGGGTCATAGTATCTGTATACGGTTGATGGTTGTCCGTGATAAACATTTCTAACATCAATGTTTGTGGCAGATAAAGTGGTTATGTAGTCTGAAACACTGTTTCCTGTTTCGTAGTCTATGAAGTCGGTCAATAGGTTTTTGTCTTGGTCATCTGTGTTATACTCAACATATGCCTTTCTTCTCTCATTCAAACCGCCAGCGTTTGCCTGCTCGCCATAGGCGTTGCCCATTCTATTCAAGTAGTCAAATGTAGCATGAGGGAGTTTGTCTGTTAGATTCTGTGTAGAGAAGTCTCTATTCAATCCATAAAGGTTAGATAGGTTGTTGAGTGCAAACGCCTTATTTATAGCAGCACCATACTCTATTGTACTCTCTTCAAATGCTGCAAATATTTGTGTGTTATCTAACTCACATACTACCTTTGGCTCACCCATTCTAAGTCTACACCACTGCACAATTTCTGACCCTTCAGCGGATAAAGAAGAAAGGTTAGAAGATAAAGAAATAGTGCTGGCGCTTGTTCCAAAAACGCCGCGATAATCTGAGTCTTGTGCTGGTTGAGAGGTAGTCGTAAAGAAATCATCAAATGCCAAGTTTACTCTCCGTAAAAAGTCTTATAGTATAATAAATATAAATAGTGTAAACAAAAAAATCCCGTTGACCAAAGTCAACGGGACTATTTTCAAAATTTATTCTATTTTATTCGGGGTGAGCATCCCTGTATTCATCGGGAGTCATCATTCTCTCACCAGAGTCATTAGGTGGCGGACCTGTTGGTGGAGGTTGATTTTCGGGTGGGGGTTGGTTAGGTGGCGGTTGACCAAATGATTGTGCCACATTTCCCATGTGTGTGTATGTCCGAGTGCCTCTGTAGGCTTCTTCAACACCTGTGTATTCTGTTTCTTCCGAGAAACGATTACTGAATTCAGTTGGCGTAGTTTGTGGATTAGGCGGTGTTTGAGGGGGTTGCCCCCCCCATGTTTGAAGGGGTTGTACGGGGTATCCTTGTGGATAACTTGGGCCTGTTGGTTGTTGTGGTGTGAGTCTCTCACTAATAATAGGAATGATAGCATCAAGACCACTCACCAACCTTGTAAGAAGTTGGTTGTTTTGATAAACTCCATTCATCAACGCTTCTAACTTTTGGTCTGTAGTCAATTCATTATTTTCTTCTGTCATAGGTCTGCTCCCAATTCTTCAGCAATACGATAAATTTCACCAGTAACTTCTTCAAAGGCGCCATGTATAGCCTCTAAGTCAGCTATTAGTTTTGTTCTTTCATTGTTATCTATAACTACGGGAAGATCGTCCATAACTGACCCCAAATCAGCCAAACAATCATCTGCATCATCGTAAAGGTTTGAAAACTCAGCTATCTCAATATTTGTATCTTGGACATTTACCCCTTCTGTGTTTGATGATAAAAGTTGATTCACGGTTTCAGATAACAGATTTACTGTCTTGACGAGAGAATCTTGGTTTATCTTTGACATCTACACAACTCCTTTTTTGATTATGATGATAGTTTATTTTAAGAAACAATGTTTAGAATTTAAACTTGATACCGAAACGAAGACTTTCCTTTACAAGATTTTGTAAACTCTCAACCCCGTTGTTGCCTTTGTAGGAATTATAGTGCTCATCTATTTCTTTCTCTGTAAAGGGAAACTTGTTTATTAGATTCACATCGGAATTCCAATCGGTTCTCAACACAGGACCATAACCCCTAAACTCTGACTCAACAAAAAGTTTTATACCTTTCAACACAGAAACTTGTGTCCCGACACGAGCAACAATACCCAAATTAGTATTGATAAACCTCTTGTCGGAGTTAGGAATATAAACACTTTCATGCCAGTTTTGAGCGAAGATAGAAGGGCCAATCTTTCCATAGATGTGTAGAAAATTAGGAATGACAAATAGGCGTTTACCAATAAGGGCGTCAACATAATAGACATCAAGACGATTATCGAGAGAACCCATACCAATGGTAAACTCCATCATGTATCCAGCACCTTTATTAGGATTAGTCCAACTTGGTAGAAATCCTTTTACTTTAGAAGGTACCCAAACTCTTTTAGAATAAACAGGCGATACCTTATCTTCGGGTGAGCGCCACTGGTTTCTTAGATTTATTTCTTCGGGAGTTGCATCACCGATTTCAACTTCTCTTTCAATAAAACGACCAACAGGGAAACGGGAAGAAGGGCCTTCAAACTCTTTCACAAAATAACGAGTTTCCCAATAACCGCCTTCGGTTTTTGACGAGCCTTTGAGTGTATCATCTAAGTAAAATGATATTTGACCTGTTTCAATGTAATCATAAGACATCTCTCCAGATAAATCTTTCACATAGGAGGGTATTGACCTGTAAGAGACCGAAAAACCGCCATCAGCATCCACAGCGAAGGGAAGAAGAAGTAGAAAAGCAAGAAGACGTTTCATTTTTTATCCTTTGAAAAATTGTTTCTCTCAACTTTCTACTACTAATATAAGAAATAACGGGGCATAAGTCAAGCAAAATCGGTCGAAAAACATGAAAAAAACACGATTTTCGACCGATTTTGACCATTTTTACCCTTTTTTGGGGTATTTTATCTATTTTTTAGTTGATACTAATCTTCTTTGGTAGAGGGGGTAAAACTTCTTCCTTCTTGGGGATAGTAATACTCAAAATACCAGAAAGAAGGTCAGCAGAGATTTTATCTACGTTGTAAATGTCTTCATCTACTGAAAATGCTCGTGAAAAGGCAGATCGGTGAATTTCACGATGCACAAAATCTCCACCATCGGTTGTTGGCTGTTTCTCAGCACTTACCGTCAAATATCCGTTGTCATAATCAATACTAATGTCTTCCTTAGAAAGGCCTGGCACTGTAGCATCAATCGTTACAGATTCACGACTCTCTCTAATATCAACTCTTGGATAGTTTGACTTTTGAGCAACATTTGCAAACGAGCTTTTGGATACTGTATTGAAGAAATCATTGAAGATTGTATCCAACATGGGGTCAAGTGAGTTTGCATTGCGGGGGAAGTGAAAGGTACGTAACTGTGTCATAATAATTCTCCTCTATAGGATGAAATGTAAACCATCTCCACTATGGATAATGGTATGTAGGCACATTGCTCTACGTTATAAATATGTTTGTAAAACTATTCTTGCTCTTGATTCTCAAAAAATTCTGGTGCAACAAACGGCAACATATCATTTACGATAGTAAAAATCTTTTCTATCAAATCATTGTTGATGTTATGCCACTCACCAAGTTTTTCCAAAGTTTCGGGCCTCTCTTTCTCCAACACTTCCTTTATGTCGGAGTCAAGAGATTCCCAAATGTCACCAAACTCTTGTTGGTTTTCTGATAGTTTATTTAGTAGCTCAGCGATTTCCATTATGAGTTTGTGGTAAGGTCGGCTTCAAGGTTGTCAATGATTTCCTCAACTACTGTATCAGAAAGATAGGTACTCAATTGCTGTCTCAAAGCAGCTTCCAAAGAATCAAGCCCTGTTGTTGTTGTTTCTTCTTCCTCTTCAATGTGTACAGTAGCAACTCCTTCATCTTCTATCGGCTGGTGCCATGAGATATTTACATCAGTTGGGTTTTCGGAAACTAGCGAGAGGTCAAGAGATAATTCAAGATAGTTAGTATCCTTATCGTAGGAATAGTCCCAACAAATACCACCATCATTTACTAGGTCTGCTAGTTTCAATTCTTTAGTTGCCATCTTTTTCCTTTCGTTTCTTTTCTTTTCTTTGTTTTTTGATACGAGCAATCGTATCAAGGAATTTGTTTGCTGACTTATCACTAATGATTTCTTTTTTTGGTTTTAGCATTTTTATGTACCAGCGTTGGGGAATTTCACCCCAAGCGCCGGTCTCCGATTTTGGTAAGCCATGTGGGAATCGAACCCACGCCAAGCGTATCAACAGCCCGCTGCGCCTCCGATTGAGCTATGGCTCTTAATATGGTGGACCCACTTGGATTTAAACCAAGGTCATGGTCATTTTGGAGCTTCTCATCGGATTTGCGCCGATCTCTGAGGCTTACAAGGCCACTGCATCGCTATCTATGCTTGAGAAGCATCTCAAAATGTTTTTATGGTAGTCCGTAGGCGATTCGAACGCCTGACCGATTGCTTAGAAGGCAATTGCTCTATCCAGCTGAGCTAACGGACCATTTACTTTTATTATAATAAATCACTAAAAGATTATCAACTAACCTTCTGGTTTATTATGAGATAGTCTTCACTATTTTTCTTTGCCCACCAGAAATCATCTACACTGGTTATGGTGTCGGTATTCTTGTCACGATTAACATAAATAACGATTTGCTTTCTATCGTCACCATTGGTAGAAGTGCCGGATTCTAAAATGGTGTGGTCAATGTCAGACTTAGGAATTCTCCAAACCATAATCCGATTTGGAAAAACTGCCATCAAATTTAGAAAATCATACTTTTGACCTTCTCTTATCTGGTTGTACCAAATCTTATGACGAGCAACTCCAGTAACGGTAGCTACTTTTAATTCTTCCTTATGGGAAAGAGTTATGTTATACAGGTCTCCATGATCGTTTATCTCCATAACTTCATGGCCGAAATTTTCATAGTATTCCGATACTATTCTCTTATGATATTTCTCTTTGGTTTGATTGGATAACTTGGGAAAATTTTGATAAGGACTATCATCCCACATAGTATGCCTTTTAGTGGCCATAGAATCTATTTCAGAAATGACACTTGTACGATCTAGAGATAGACTGATTGTTTCTGTTGGTTGAGTCATTTTTTTATCCTTTGAAAAATTGTTTCTCTCAACTTTCTACTACTAATATAAGAAAATGTTACCGATCTGTCAAGCACTTTTTATTCTTTCTTCTATCATTTCTTTATAGTTTTTATTCAACTCAAAACCAAGATAATCTCTACCCATAGATTTGGCCACTGCAGCAGTTGTGCCTCCACCTAAGAAAGGGTCAAGGACAACATCTCCAGAGGTCGTGAGCCACCGTATAAACCACTCTGGCAAATCGGGGTGGAATGGTGCTGGGTGTTTTGCGCCTGTGCTACGGAGCGTGCCAGCACCTACAAAATCCATTACAGTGGTAGGTATCTTTCCCTTCTCATTAGCTTTGACTTCTTTCCTTGGTATAGAAGAAATTCCATTCTCATCAACATCTTTATTGAAACCCACACTGGTTTTCATTCTTTTCAAAGAAATCTCCGCATAAGGCTCTCTAATAGGGTCAACATCGGCTTTGAATTTCTCTGGTGTTTTTTTCAACTCGCCTTTAGCATTCTTCTCTTTTCTTACAAAGTGAAAAATGTATTCAACCCTATCATCTAGTCTACGTGGAGCAGAAGATGATGGCAAACCATTTTTCTTGGCCCAAATGTATCTATCGTGAAGGCAAAGACCAGTTTCTCTTTCGATACGACAAATCAATTCAAAGACATAGATACTTCTTTTCTTGTTTATTACCTTATCACCGATATTGAAAATAAAACTGCCTGTAGGTTTTAGAAACCGAGCAGCTTCGTGAAATAAAGTCAACATCCATTCTGGATAGTTGTCGGGGTGAAAAGTTGGTATATCCTTTCCATAGGACAGTGTATCGGCATAGGGTGGCGAAGTTACAATCAAGTCAACAAAATCATTTGGTATTGTTTTAGCTAACTCCATACAATCGCCGTAATATACTTTATTTTTCTCCATCTAAGCAATCTCCTGTAACCAACAACGAGTTTTCTTTAATGGTCTGTTGTTGTGACCTGTAAAAATCAAATCTCCCCAAATAGGATAAACACCATTTGTATGGGGATTTAAACTAAGATTGGCAAACGAATCTTTTTTTCCTTTACCAGTTTTCCATTCACATCCATTCTTCTTAAGTGATACTAGTGTAGCAAACACGGAAGAAATACTTGAATCGAATAACTCAAAGCACCAAAGTAAGTGAATGTCGGTTTTACTGTTTCCATTAGCGGCAGCCTTATTACCTGTCCAACAATCATTGACTAATTTATCTTGTTTGATAAAGGATTCATAAGTGCGAGCGCCCTTCAGAATGGTCTTGACTTTTTGCTCAATCTTTACCTTCTTACCATTAACATGAAAAATCCAATCATAACCATCTGCTTCTTCTTTTTCCAACTTTATTTTATTCAACATACAAACATACATGATAGCTGGAGTAACAATGTATTGAAATAACTTGGTACAATCTTGTGTTTCTTGTTTTGCTCCAAGAAAGAGGTCAGCAAAGTGCTCCTCATTGTTAGAGAGTCCTTCCATAATAAGTGAAATTCTTCTCTCTATTTCTTTGGTTATCTCAGGCACAACCTCATTCATTGATTCTTGAAGTTTAATAATGTCTTTTTCTGAAGTCCTCATTTTTTTATCCTTTGAAAAATTGTTTCTCTCAACTTTCTACTACTAATATAAGAAATAAAGGGCGATGAGTCAAGCACTTTTTTAGTCTTTTTTCTCTTTTTCTTCAAATTCTGCGTCTAAAATAGACCCTTTTTTCTGTATTGACACCTTGTCATCACCCAAAAGTGTCAAAATGTCACCCGTTTTATGAGAAATAAAGGATAAATTACCAATATAGTGCAAAAAACCGTTATTTTTTGAATAAATAACGAATTTTTCCCATTTTTTCAATAATTCTTCACTTTTCATCTAAGAAATATCTTCCAAACGGGCATTTGCCAACTCAGTATAGTTTTTTGACAACTCAAAACCGATGTGCTGTCTATTTGTCAACTCAGCGGCAACAGCAGTGGTCCCCAAACCAGCAAAAGGGTCTAAAATTACGTCATTTTCGTAAGTCAACATCTCAATACACCGTCTGGGCAACTCTGGTGGGAACATTGACCCATGTCCCATAGCTTTTTGCTTCTTTTCTGGTGCAAATTTCCAAATAGTATAAGCATTTTCAATAAAATCTTTCTTTCTGACGGTGATTTTATCCTTATCGCCCAACTTTTTTGGTGTATCCTTTGCAAAAATCAAAATAAACTCTATTGGACTAGGAAAACTTGGGCGTGATGGAGACATATAACTGCCCCATGCTGCTCGGTTGGGTGTTGTATTCTTATTCCAAATGATTGTAGTCATAATAAGATAACCCAACTCATGGGTCATAAACTGAATAATATCAGAGTGTGTAGGAATAGACCCGTTTTTACCATCACCGATGTTTATTGCCACACGACCACCAGAAACTATCTTGGACTTGACCTCGGCAAAGATGTCTGTCAACCATCCTATGTATTCATGGTGTGGCCTGTTGTCGTTATAGATGTCATACGGAGTTTTGTGGACCTTATTGTTTCCTAAGTCTACATTGTATGGTGGCGAAGTAACGAGCAAATCAATGCTGTTATCTTCCAATTCTGGTATAAGATCCATACAATCACCACAAGTTATTTTACCAAGAAAATTTTCATTCATAGTTTACCAAATAATCCATAGAAGTAAAAGCCAAAATGGGATTGACAATAAAGTTCCAAAAAAACATCCTCTTGCTGCACCTAAATCTCTACTCATTTTTTTACCTCATGGTTGTCATAACAATAAGCAATTTCGGCCGGTGATAAGGAAGGCACATACGCATTACTTTTTGTAAATAAAGAATAATCTACTTCCAAAAGTTTTTCTTTTACGCCTTCTTTTTTAGGTATCAACCAAACAACGGTGCGTGGATTATAATGTGTCTTATCTAAGACTTCACCAGCACGGCTGCCATGTGTCCGAATGGTTATTATTTTATTTTCCTCAACATCAAACACAGGTTTAGTTTCTCTATCATAGGCGTTATGTTTCAAGATTATTCTTTCGTTGGTTGGCCTAACAAACTCAAAATCATCAGAGCGATAGTTGCCCATCTGGGGTCTCTGATAATCTCTTCTCTCCCAAATTTGAAAAACACAATTTAGATAATCACCAGAAAACTTTTCACCCGATGGGGCATAGAAAGATGTAGAGGGCAACTTCTCACTATGGGACAGATGAAAAAATCTATCTAACTTGTCGTGAATAAAAAACTTTGTTTCCCAACTACTAGGAATAATAAAACCAATCAAGTCGGTAACTTGTGAAGCATTATTGAAAAACTTTATAGCAAGATTACTGGCCCTACCAAAGGGGGGATTGGTCACAACAGCATCAATTGTCTCAGGAACTTTATTAACCCACGTAGAAAAGGTCGTGAAGTCGGCCTGTATGGTCTCTGGCGTCCGTGGAGTAATGTCAAGAGATGTAACAGACCCATACCGAGCTAACTCGTTAGAGAAGGAGCCAGCACCAGCACAGGGGTCTAAAAATGTTTTACAATGGGGATACTTTTCTATGAATGTTTCTACACATGACTTAGCGACTTCGGGTAAAGTAAAATATTCTTCCTTACCCGTCTTTCTACTACTATGAGGCTTTTTATCCATTGACATACCTTTGTTTTTGGTGTATCTATCTTAATAAAAAATAGAGAAAAATAAAACACCATTCTAATAAGTTTTTATAATGTCTTTACTTATCAAGGCTGATATAATTTCGGTCAAATCATTCTCAATGGCTTCAAGTCTATCCAATACAGGATCTGTTTTTCCGCGGGCCATTCTTTCTTCCTTTGAGAGTTTGAAGTCGGGGTGCTTGTCCTTGATTGCTTCAAACTGCCCAAGTTGACGAACTTCAGCATCCCTAAACCGATTGGACTTTTCCTTTACTTCTTCCGTAGAAAACACTTGAGGCGTTATGGCTGTCTTAATCGGAATAAGTGATACATCCGTATGAAATGTCCATCCACCAGAAGTTTGGGAAGACAATACACTTACTTGAAGAGAAGGCCCAGCAACACCATCAATAGGGGCACGACCATAATAATTTTTATAGACAATCTCTGGAGCATCAATACTATCTTGGACTATCTGGTCCCACACCTTATCCATAGCATTGCATAGGGTCAACTCAAGATTCATGGGTGATGAGCGAAGAGATGACCAATTGGCCAATCCGAAATCTAAATTCTCAGCAACATTATCAAAGAAGGAATTATTGCCGCGACCTCTGTCAAAACATTCCTCAATAACATGGCCTACGTGCTCATCAAACTGCTCTCTATTTACCTTAGTCATTATCTCCATCCAAGAAAGAATTACGATGTTTTTGTTTGCGGGAATACGCCTTGTAGTTTTTATCTGAAACTTTTGTGGGGCGATGAAAGTCTCTACGGACCTTCTTCAATAAATCTTGTTGACGTATGAGATAATTCTTTTCCATTTTAGTCCCAACTCTTTCCACCAAACTCGCCGGTCATATATCCATAAGTATACTCAGCGATTTCTTGTTTGCTCATTTCAGAAGCGTCAACTCGTTTTCCCATGTATGTGCCATTGGGATACCAATGAGGACTCATGGGACGAGCATACCAAGCATCCGCGCCACCACGGTCATAGGGACTACCGTGGTCTCGGTTTTTAACTTCTTTAATAGAGTTAATCTCGGTTTCTGGTTTCACTTCTAATCTCATTTTTTATCCTTTGAAAATTATTTAAGAATGTTCCAATATCCACGATCAGAATTTTCTATCACACCATCTCTTTTAATTTTGTGAAATTTTTTTTATATCGTCATGAATACCTTTGACAACCTCTAACATCTCTGTTGTGTCCTTATCATAATGAGCGTTCGGAAACATGTTAAACATACGGTGAACCTGTTCCAATGTAGAAACCAATACATTATACTCTTTTTCTGACAGGTCAACTGTGACTCCGTTTGAAATATCCATTTTGTTTCCTTTGTTAATGTGGTGTCTCTCAACTTTCTACTTATAATATAACCACAAACCAACATTATGTCAAGAAAAATCGCCCGTCATAAACCCAACAAAAACAACCACTTACAACCTTTTTTTATTTTTTCATAACTCATTGTTTATAAAGGAGTTACATTCCCATGTCAGAAAGTTGGTTTCTCATACCGTGCACCATGTCCCTCGTAGATTCCGTAACGGCCAAATATCTCAACATTCTATCATAGGGACCTTCAACCAACTCCCGAAAAAACCATGTCTGGTCAGCCTTGCCGGCATTAAACTTCTCAAACACCTCATCCCCCTTTAACAACCACTCCTTATGCGTATCGTTTAAGTTATCCATCTTATCTGCCAACGACACCATGACGGCCAACTTATTTTCCGGCGCCGAAATTTTTTCAAGGTAATCCAACTTTCGGTCTTTCCATGTGGGCAAACTCTTATCCTCACTCAAGGCCGCCACCAAATGAGCAACCTCATACCCAAACTGCTCCTCAATCTCTGACAACTTTACGCCGGCGTCTTCCACCGTATCGTGCAACAACGCTGCCGTTTGCTGCTCTATTGTGCCTCCACACTTCTTCACCACCTCATACACTCTCAAAGGGTGTATTTCATAGGGAATGCGATTTAGGAATGTGCTTCCCTTTCTCCACTGACCCTTATGTGCCTCCCGACAAAATTTTTTCGCCTCGTCAATCATTCTTCTTCTGTGCTCCATTGAAATCGTCCTTCACCACACCAATCCAACACATTCACTATAGGCCATTTGGACACGGGTTCCCAATGGGATTCAGACTTGATAACCACTGGAGGCTTTCTTCGGCATTCGCCCTTTATCTCAATGTCATCCGTATCCACTTCATTAAAATACCTACACATGGAACAACTTTTCATCTGTGTCATTCTTATCGACCCTTTCTTTCATTTTCAAACTCAAACTCACCTTGACGAACTCTCATCCACTTATGATAATAATCACTAAACTCACCCCGTATGTTAGCAATCATGTTATCACTCACAAACCAAATCCCATTTCCCAAACCCCTAGCATGACGTTTGTGCTCCCAAATCTCTTTACGAAGTTTTTCAACTTCCTGCTCTAACTCATCAATTTCCTCAGTTAGACTTTCTTCATACACCTTAGAAGCCTGAATAAAGCCAAGATAGTCACTTATCAATTCACGAGCAACAATGGAATACCACACCTTCTTAAACCGATTCATTTTATTCCCAAGTATAAGTTTCGTTAAGGTATTGAAATATTTTACTATCTACTTCGGAGCATTCTTCAACAAGTTTCATCAACTTCTCATCACCCATTTTCTTGGCGACATCTTCTAATGCACACAGACTATCACTTATTCCGTAAGCACTACTTTTCAAATCATACCAATTATCGGGCGTTGGTTTATTATTCATTTTATTTTGATTCTTTCAATGACTATTGTTATTATCTACAGGAAAACTTTATATGGGGAAAAATGGGGTGGCGTTCTAAAACTACCTTCCGCACTTTTTTGCTTTTTGTCAAGCGTTCTGACCCCGAAAAATTAAGAATTAATGTGGTATAAAGGCTGGTTGAGAATCCACAATGCCGGCCATGTTTTTAATGTATCTCTTCACAAGATAATCATAACGGCCACCAAGACTCATATCCATTGCCTTAGAAAACTCTCTTATCGCCTTTACAATGTCGTTTATTCTCCAATGATAGTTTTTACCGCCAAGAGCACGATACTCAACATACGGCTTTCTCTCAAATAGTTTGCCAATGTTTACGGCACAATATTTCTCATTTAGACCAAAGTCACACATATCATCATCCAACTCTGTCTGTAATTTGGCAAGAAACCTCTCTACATCAAACTTCTTCTTGTTTATTCCACACAGCATTTCACCCAAGAAAATCTTAGGTGAGCAACTATATTCATTATCTATTCTATCAAACTTCTTCAGCCACTTTAGGTCGTCAACAAGTATCTGTAACTTGCCGGCATCTATGTCGTGATTGTATCCACTCTTTACAAAAGATAGATTCACATGCAAACCAGTAGAGTAGTTTGTCTTTATGTCTTCTGTCTGAAAGAATCTAAGAGCTTTCTTTAGTTTACCTATACCTTCAGCAAACGGCACTGGTGGGGTAACTATTTCAAACTCATACTTCATGTTTGTTTCTATGGAAGGGTCAGAAATAGTTTTGGCTTTCCAACCAGTATAGTCGTTGAATCTTTTTATAAGAGTGCGTCTATTTACATCCGAGCCAATCTCAAACTCAAAGCCGATATGTTTAGGAAGAAGTTTTTTCATTTTACCATCCAAAGTAGGTCATGACAAAGTGAGCAATAAAAGCAATGGTTAGGCCGGCTACTACCAAACGAGATTCACGTTTTTCTTGTTTCTCTTTATTAGGAAACTTAACAAGGCTTTCCAAGGTATCTCTCCTAAGCAAAGTCAATGTCGTCTTCTTCTATCGTAACATTCAAGAATGACTTCTTCAGCCAAAAGGCATTGTCGCCTTCATCATCCAAGATGTGCATTGCAGCGAGCACTTCTTCATCGGTTTCATCAGCAATAAAGTCAACCAACTCGTAAACGTCAACAACACGATAATTTTCCATCTTTTCTCCTTTTGAATCTCTCTCTAATCTCTATACTAAATATAACATTTATTTGACCGGCTGTCAAGCACTTTTTTAGGAAAAATTCTCAAAAAGCACAACTTTTCTATCTTCCTTCATGGCTTCTTGGCCGGCAACACCAAACGAAAAGTCTTCCTTTCCGGCACCATAGTAGTAGACCCCGTTATCAGTACACCACTCCATCATTTCCTTACTGGTCTGCTCATAGGAAGGACGGGTCATAAGGTTGAAATAGTAGTCCTCACCGTAGCGGGCCTCCATGTAGTGGACAACATTGATAAAGGTGATATGCTCACAACCTATGTTGTAAGGCCATGCCAAATTGGTAGTTTTAATGTCTTTGATATCAACCATTTTTCTTATCCTTTATTTATGTTATTCAACTCAATGGCGAAGGTCAGAAACTTATCGAGTTTTTCTTCAACTTTCTCAAGCTTTTCATCCCTATGGAGGCTGGAATTCATGACGTTGCGATAGAAGATTTCAAAGGTATTTTCGTCAATCCGAATCCAATCAAACTTGCCCCAACGGGACAAGATTCTCTCAAACTCAGCAGTGGCGAAGTCAAATGATTCTTCATCGCCTAAGACATTGAAGTAATAATAACAGCTGTTATCTTCTTCCCAAACTCCATAACCTTCACGATAACCTTTTTCAGTTATCTTCATGGAAACAGTCGTATCATTGCCATAAACACCAAACTCAGCGATACGAACCACTTCTGACATAACTCCGTTTTTTTCTCTCAATTCGATGGAAGCCATTTTTCAAATCCTTTTTTGAAGTGTGATGTCTCTCAACTTTCTATAACTAATATACGGAACAATAAGAGATAGCACAAGCAAAAAGAGAGCATTTTTTGATTTATTGCTCTCTTTTTTCATAAGTCATTGTAAATAAAGGATTTGGGAGTGCCGGCAGGGAAAGGATAAGAGATTGAGAGAAACCTGCCGACACTCAAAGAGGGTATTTTTGAATAGTTATTACAACTCAAAATATATTCTTCGGGGATTTTCAAATAAATCTAAGTTATTATTACTTTTTATGAATAATTATTACTTTTTAGTGCCCTGAGGCGGGAGTTGAACCCGCATCTTGCTCTATCTTGGGGCTGCAGTCCCTTTGATTTGTGAACGGTTGGCCCTGCAGGGCAGCGTTGTTCACCAGAGCATGTATTACCGAGTTATACTACTCAGAGAGAAAAATCTCGTAAGTCCTTATGCCGTATAGACATAAGGTTTGCCATCCATTCTTTTACCAAGCACTATGTCGGTATACCAACCAACATTGAAATAATCGGTCATAACATCCGACTTATCCCAATTGCCGTCCATCATAGCGGCATGCAACTCCTTGAGAAAGACCAGCGACTTACCAGTGTGCATTTTATCAATGTGATAGGTATTCACACTATCAGACCCATGGGAGCCACACCAGTTGTCGCCATTGAGATACTCTCCATAAAGGTCAACCTTACCTTCCTTAAGACGAACAACCAGATTGCTGTGATGGGAAACGGAAATACTCCCTTTTACACCATACTTCTTAAGGACAGCCTTGATTTTAGGGGCCAATTCTTTTTTCTTATCTTGACTCATGTAAGCCATTTCTTTATCCTTTTTTAAGTTTCTCTCTAATCTCTATAACTAATATAAGAAATAATTCAAGTCTTGTCAAGCACTTTTTTAGTGTCTTACGAGTAAGACTGTCTTACGAAGGCATATGCCGGCGTCTTAAACTCAGAGTCAAAATCACCAACTTCGTCAAATCCGTAAAGGACTAACTGTAGCGGGCCGTCAGCCTTCAAACTGGCGTCAGTACCTAACCATTCATCTTCACCTTTCTCATAGACAACCAGATCAAATCCGGTAGGAATACTACCTTCGTAAAGGTCAATGTCAATGGCGATAGCGATGGCATCTTCATACATGAGACTCATTTTCTTATCCTTTGTTAGGTTTCCTTCTCTCAATCTCTACTACTAATATACGAAATAACTGCCTACTTGTCAAGGCCTTTTTTACGAGGCCATGACACTTTTTCCTAACATACTGTTAATAAAGGAGTTAAGAATGGCGTCATCGACACCAAACTCAGAAGGAAAGTCGATAGCAGAAGAAACAGCGTAACCTTTTCCAAGGTCAAACTCTCCTTTTATCGTATTCCATTTTTCAAGTGATTTATCATACTCATTCATAATATCCATTGTCAGTTCAAGATTCATTCCATCATAATCAAAAACTTCCAGAATTCCATTCTCATTGATTGACAAAGCCATCGTTTTCATTCTCATTATCCTTTTTTGAAGTTTTCATCCTCTCAACCTTACATACATAATATACGGAACTATTCCCAATAGCACAAGCATAAAGAGAGCATTTTTTTCATCTTTTTTCATTTTCTTCATAAGTTACTGTATCTACTCTACTTATGGAAAACTTACGTGTGAGAAAAATAAAAGGTTTCCATAGCTCTTTTACTACACATATATACACTAATCAGTGTCAATAATGGGTCCTAGACTTTATAATGAGCAAATGGGAAAAGGGGGTTTATCACAATACCCGTGAGAGGGTCTGTAATGGTCTGTGGTAAGAGATAATAAGTAAGGTAATGTTGGTAGATGTAGAGATAATAGAGGGGGTTAGAATGGAAATGGCAAACTTAGTATAACTTGGTATAAAGTAGGTTTATTTAGTAGGTCTATCGGGTCGGTAGAATGCCCATACTACATAGGGAAAAGAATAGACAACAAGGAATACATAAAGAGTTTGTTTCTTTCTTTCTTTATTATTCTCTTTATTATCTTTCTTTCTCTCTATGTAAGTTTCTTTTATACAGAAAGTTTATTTTATTTTATTTATTCTGTATCGGCAGTGATTATGCTACTGCCTCAACAAATTCTCTGAGCATCTTCTTATTCGTTTGGCCGGCCTTCCTTTGTTTTAGGAATGCCTTTGCCATCTTGGCCTTTGTCATTTCACTATTGACGGCCAACTCTTCATCTTGTAGTGATAACTTACTACTAGGAATAAGTATGTATCGGTCAAAAGAGCAGTAAGTTATGTCTACGAAACCTTCGCTTCTCATCTGTTTGAAAGTTTCGTTTAGCACTTCATAACTCTGCCAGTTTTCAGCAAACAAGTGCTGTGCCTCTCTTGAGAATGCCCTCTTGTTATTAGGAGCAATGTAGAAGCCGATAAGATTGCAACCTGTGCGGTCCTTGAGAATTTGATACAAGGTGCGCCAGATGTCGTTGTAACAACTGAATCGTGTTGAGATAGAAGTGCGATACACACGGCCTTGGTCGTGGATAAACACAGCATTCTGATTACTCGGAATGTATGCCTGATCCCAGAAGGTGCCCCAAGGAGAGCTCTCTACTTTTTTCATTGAAGACCTTGGCAACTGGCCAGCACCATCTGTTAGAAAGATAGTATTCACTATCTGCAAACCATTATTCTTCTTGAAGTTTTCGACTAAAGGCACAGAGGTCATTATAGCCTCACCCAAAGGTGTGCCTCTCAGCTGCATACCTTGGGGAGGCGTAAAATACTTTTCACTAGAGTTGTTGTATTGTTGTTTCAGATATTCCAAACTTACAAAGGCCTCGTTGAAATCACGGGTCTTCATACCCGACTTGAAAAACTGGAATACTTTGAAACCTTGGCAAAACTTTAGGGAGCCTTCAAACTCTCTTTGGGTTTCTTGAAAACGAGTATTTGAGCAACCAAGTTTACTAACTATATCACTTGAGTTGTTAGAGAAGGCATAAACTTCAAAGGGCACATTTATCTTCTTACAAAACAGAGCAAGCAGTTGGACTTGGGAAATGGTATCAGCCATACTATTGGTCATTGAAGACGACCAATCAAGAAACATAATAAAGCCATGATTCTTGCCTTCTTCTACAATACTCTGGCGAAGAAAAATGTCTTCGTTGAATCTGTAAGAGTGAAGTTTGTTAGGATTCAACACACCAGTTTTAGCAACTCTTGACCTTTGGTGCTCGGCAGCAGACTTTCTCATTTCAAACTCTTTTGCCATGAGATTCACAGCAGAGTTTTGACTATTTTTGAAAGAGTTTGCCAACTCTCTGGCATCAGAAATGTCTGCTATGAGACCGTTCTGATAGTTAGTCTTGCCATATTCTATTGCACTGTCAATAAGTTTCCTTACTTCATAAGGTGTAATGACCAAGTTTTCCAAGATAGGGTCAGCGAGTTTTAGGTTGACAACATCATTATGCTCGTCTTCCAAATCAGCAGCAAGGTCTTCTGTATTGTTGTCAAAACTATCTTGAGTAGAGGTGTCTATTGGATTATCTGACTCATCTTGTTGACCACTGAAACTTTCATCAGTAGAAGTTTGTGTGTTGTCGGTATCCTCTGTGTCGGCATCGTCTTCTTCGCCTTCATCAGCTTGACCAGCAGAATCGCCTTCATCTTCATCATCTTCATCATCTTCAAAGGAATATTCTTGCTGTTGGCCATCTTCAGTATCTTCATCTTCTTCATCTTCACCAGCAGAAGAATTCTCTTTTTCTTCTTCATTATCGTCAGAAGATTGTGGGCCTTCAGAAGTGTTTCCAAGGGTATCGGTTTCTTCTTCTTCTTTTTCTTCATCTTCTGTTTGAGCAATGTAATCGTATAGGTCATTGGAAATATCCATAACATCAGACCAAGAATCAGCGTTTTCTATTCTATCAACAAACACTTGCTCCTCAGCAGAAAAATGGATACCCAAACGACTACCAATCTTGAAATGTAAGTTGAGTCTGTTAGGAAATGATAGGTCATGTATATCATCATAACCGACACCAAAAAAGTTACGATTGAATAACTCGTCATAAGCATTGTAAAAACTACGGCGAAGGCCGCCAAACTTCTTCTGCATCATTTTTTCAATACGAGCATCTTCAACAATGTTGACCAAATCTTTGAGACCACTTTTCTTCAGAGAGTTTACCTCTGTGATACTATCTTGTGGAGTAAAGAGAGCGTGGCCACATTCATGGCCAAGAAACAAAGAATCAACATCAGTTGAAACACCTTCAAAAACAGGCATAATCAACACACGATTTTTAGGGTCGAAAGCAGCCGTCTTCATTTTCTTACTAAACTCTACAGAAATATTCTCTGTGGAAAGAAGGCGAGCAAGTATTGTCTTTGCATTGTCGTTTAGTTTTTGCAAAACCATTATCCTTTGTTAGGTTTTATCTCTCAAACTTTCTACCTATAATATACGAAGAAAATCAAGATTAGTCAAGCGAAAATCGGACATTTTTATGACTTTTTTTGACTTTCTTCGTAAGTCATTGAAAACACTGAAGTTAGATTAAAAAGGTTGCTCATTGTCTTCTGGTCGGTTAGAAGTATTTTCTTCTTCCGTATTATCGACCTTCTCATCTATCTTGGTATAAAGGTCAAGGAGCGCATCCTTGGTATCACTATCAAACCTTGCTATACACAACTCAACTGCCTTCAACTTGTCGTT
>Ga0208644_1000886_pt1 | contig 26520 bp, 35 predicted proteins | sample VirMetDEL_Nov_18_FD_184517 | JGI IMG/M metagenome (GOLD analysis project Ga0208644, IMG submission 184517) | Aqueous microbial communities from the Delaware River and Bay under freshwater to marine salinity gradient to study organic matter... | ecosystem: Environmental > Aquatic > Marine >...
AGAAAGAGCGTGTCGCTAGAAGCAAAGGCTACTTAGATCACATGACAGCATTAGACGATTGGGGCAGTGAAGACATGGCTCCAGTGACAAGTGCTATTAATGCAGCGACTACATTTATAGGATAAACAAACCATAACATAGGGAGAAAATTATGGCTAAATGGGCAAAAGAAGAAGTTAAGGAAAATGTAATTAATATTGACGGGCAAGAGTTTACAGAGAAATCTTTATCTCAACAGTCCAAATATTTTATTGCTCAAATTAAAGATTTAGAGGCCCAACAAAACAATCTTCAATTTCAAATAGATCAAAAGTTAGCGGCTCTTAATGTTATGAGAGCTAATCTTGTTGAATCTTTAAAGCCTGAAGAAATGAAGGAAGAAATTGTTGAAAAAGTAAGTTAGGATTAACAATGGCAAGAACAGTAGTGCAAGCTCACGACCGCATAGATACAATCGAACCTAAGATTACTAAACTAGAGACTGAAAATCACATTCAGTTTAAAGAAGTTTTCTATAGATTAAAACGTTTAGAAGTATTTTTAGTGGGTGGGCTTGGCGCTACTATCGCTATGTTAGTAAGTATATTACTTAAAATGGGATAAGTTTTATTAAATGCGTATGCTTTTTAAATATTTTTTAATAATATTTTTAATTATACCTGGTTGTACAGGCTTTACATTAGACTGTCCCATGAAACTTGGTAAAGATTTCTGTACTTGGGGTAAAAAATGAAAAAACCTTTGTTGTATTTAACCTGGGTGTTTCTAGCTTTATTGTTTTTAATTGCACTGGTGCCTATGGTTTACGCAGATCAAGGCTGTGATAGCGCAACAAACAGTAACTGTATTGAGACAAACAGTAATACAAACTCCACAACTAACTCTAACATAACCAGTACGACTACTGTAAAGTCTCCACCACCCTCAGCTATGTCTCCTAGTATTAATTCATCAAGCTCAGATACGTGCCACATACCTGCGGGCGGTTCTGTGCAGACGCAGATACTGGGAATTAGTGGCGGCACAACAATTAGAGATTTAAACTGTGAGCGCCTAAAAAATGCTAAGGTTATGTACGATATGGGCTTAAAAATAAGTGCTGTAGCAATTATGTGTGAGGACAAAAGAATTTGGACGGCGATGATTAATTCTGGCACCCCATGTCCAATCAACGGTCTTGTGGGAGATGCGGCTAAAACTGAATGGGAAAACAATCCACATTTAGTACCTGGCTATGTTGCGGGTAAGAAGGAGAAATGGGATGAAGACGATAAGGCAACAGCTCGTGGGGCTGCTGGCATTGGCGGTCTTTTCTTGGCCTTGTTATTCTTACTCTGAGAATATTTACGGTAACACAAAGAACGCGGCCTCAAACGCACACACATGGGTAATGAATAACCTACTTCCAGCTCAAAACAACCTGACAATCGAGGGTGTGTTTCACAAATACACAATAACCAAAGATGCAACTACAGATGCAACTGTGTCGATTACAAATAAAAAAGCGGGCAGTGACGACAATGTCTATGAGTATGTAGACGACTGGAACAACTTGCCCAGCGGCACAAAGATTAAATATGACCCAATAGCGCCTACACTTGGCACTCTTTTTGGCAATGGTGAAATAAAAGTTACAGGGGACGGATCTCTTTCTGACGTTTTAATACTGTACCATTATAAATACGATCCTTGTGATACACCACTCAACGACCCAACTTGCCCTAATTTTAAAGACGCACTTTACCAATACTTGCTTGATAACGAATTACTCGATGCACAAAACGTGGAAGATCCTTACTATGATAAATGGGTACAGATACAATTAGAGGAACAGGCAGAGTTAGAAGAGCAAGAAGTTGAAGAGGCTGAAGAAGAGGAAGAAAGCGAAGAACTGAGTGTAGAAGAGATATTATCAGTCGCGGGTGTTGTAGATAAAATTGCAGATCCTGTACAGCAATTAGAAATGATGCAACAGATCGCTGCTGTTGGAAAACTTGAATTATATTATAATCTTGATATAGATGGTGGTGTCTATAAAGATGTCTTACAAATAGACGGCGGTGAATTTAAAGACAACGTTAAGGCTTTTAGAAGTTTAGGCCAAGACAGCGTCCACAGAAGTATGGTTCGTTCTCAGTATGACGACTAACAAACGGAGATAACATGATTAAAAAAATAACACCTTTAATATTTTTGCTTTCGACCAGTTACGCTTGGGCAGTCAACTCACCAATTACAGGTACAGTTCAAGCTAGTTGTAGCATTGTAACGACAACACCAGGGCAATACGGTGTGCCAAACATATGGAAGCTCTCAACTGCTGCCGCAGATGGGGGTCAAGATGCTGTTATAAAAACTCAAATAGGAACGGCTGATAAATATAAGGTAAAGATTACACACCCGAATAGTTTTAGCTCATCACCTTCTTTGTCCGATACTTTAACGTGGACAGGTAGTAGTGTATACACATCTGGAAGTGTTGCTGGAATGAGCGCTTATAATGGGGCTAAAGTTGTTGTAGGTAATGAAACAACCTTTGATATGACATTAGCAGGAACAACATTCTTTACAGTAGCTTCAACGGCTGAATATGGATATAATCGTGCATTTCCTTCTGGGACTTATACAGCATTAATATTAGCTGAATGTATCGCCAAGTAGCTTTAATTTTCATGTTGTTTGGGTTTCAGGCCCAAGCGCACGAGATGACTCCAGCATACCCAAAATTTAACTATAGTTATATTGAGGGAGTGTCTGTGACAAAAATGTTTTTGTTTAATAGGCGTAATGATGTTTCATACTACCAAATAGGTGTGTTTACCTTAGATTGGAAAGAAATACCCTTTGCCTCTACGTCAAAACTGATAAAGGTAAAACACGCTAAAAAATATCCATTTGATGTTTATATACGAAACTCTGACCTAGATAGGGTTGGATATATATGTACAATATCAAAAGTTTTTAAGGGAGAAGAGCAGAAAGCTTTGATAACTTCAAGGATTTGCTCAAAGATAGAATGAAAGTATGGTTATTTATTATAGTTGTCATGTCTGTAACAAGTTGCAGTATAATAAGTGTTTTTGCCGATAGTACATCTAACTCACTAAGTTTATCTCTTCCAAACACAGGCGGTAACTATCAGTCCGATTCATTTAGAGCGGGAGAACTTGATTGTAGCATGGCGCTAGGGAGTGCAACGAACATTGAGTTTGGTATTACATCTATCATTCAGGGCGGCACAGTGGAAAACAGTGGTAAAACAGGCGATATTGGTATTTATTCTAAAATTACAATACCACTGGGCAGAAGGAATAAAGGCTCCCGGTTAGACTGTAACAGGCTGTATGAGATTGAATTAAAGAAAAAACAACTAGAAGTAATGAAGCTACAACAGGAAATTAATAGGTTACGTGAGTTGGGTAATGACTTATCGTTTGAGAATTAGGAGAAGATTATGGCAGAGATGGAGGTAGGTGGCGTAAAGTTTTCTGGCTTTGGCAAAATCGGTATTGCAGTCACAGCATTAAGTACACTGGCTGGCTCGGCCTATGTGGGATATGAGTTTTACTTTGATTATCTTGACTTGCGCGAAGTCGTGCAAGAAATAGATATTGATGCAATTAAAGCTGAGAATGAATTGGTTTTAACAAAACTAGATGACGCTATTGTTTACACCAGAGACATTAAAAACAATCTTCGAGATGATTTGCTTAAACTAGAAGGCTACATTGATAAGCTGGAAAAAAAGATTGAGACATCTTCAGAGCGCATAAAAACAACGCAAAGCTCTATAGACTTGGTATTAGAAGACGTTCTTAATCAAATGAACGAGGTGCAAAAAGACGTGACAGCCGCAATAAGAGAGGTTGAAACGTTAAATAGGGAGACAGAGAAGGATGTTCGTGATACAATGCGTGACATAGAGAACAGAATAGAAGAAGATATGCGTAAACTTGAAGAAGAGTTAAATGAGAGATTACAGGAGGCTCTTGACAACCCGTTGTCTAATTGAGCATTTTAAGACTAGGAGAAAAAATGTCTAAGAAATTACAAGAAAACAGTAAATACGCAATGGCAGATGCCGATGGCGACGGTGTAATAACCGATGATGAGATGGATCGCCACGAGCGTTGGATACGTTTAGAAAACGAAGATAAGCTAGCGGATACACAACGTGTAATGGCGTGGATTGCTATGGTAGTGACGATTGTAGCTGTTGTTGTCTTGTTAACACCCGTTGTAGCTGTTGATAGACTTTCGGCGGCGGCAGGTTTTTTAAATACATTTATTGTCGCACAATTAGGAGTCGTTGTTGGTTTTATGGGTGCTACGGCTATTTCTAAAACTAAATTAAAATAAGGATAAAAAATGGCAGATGTTGCTAAAATTAAAAAAGTTATAAAGGGATTAAAAAAAGCATCTAAGTCTCACGCAAAACAAGCTAAGACATTAAAATCTGCAATAAAAAAAGGAAAAAGAAAAAAATCTAAAAAATAGGAGGATAATATGTTATCACTGTTAGGAGCAGCACTAGGGTTTGGTACTTCTATCATACCAAGTGTTCTTGATTTATTTCAACAACGTCAAAAAGACGCCCAAGAGCTTAAAATGCTTGAGGCAAAGGGTAAGTACGCAGCGCAGCTATCTTCTCTTAAATTAGACGAACTTGAGTCTAAAGCAGATATCGCAGAGGCAGAAGGTATATACAAAAGTATGGCAGCGGCAAACGCCAAGTCTGGATTTGCGGCAGCTTTATCAGGATCGGTACGACCAGTTGTAACATATTTATTTGTGGGTTTGTTTCTGACTGTAAAAATTAGTGGCTTATTTTATTCTATGAGTACAGGCGTTAGTTTTAACGAAGCAGCACAGGAAATTTGGAATGACGACACGAACTTACTATTTACTTCTATTATCAGTTTTTGGTTTGGATCACGCCAATTTGCTAAACTAAGAAAGAATGCAAAATGAAACAAAATTTTGAACAGTGCATGGGTTGGCTGTTAGAACACGAAGGGGGCTATGTTAATCACCCTAATGATCCCGGCGGCCAAACAAATCATGGAGTTACACGCGCAGTTTACGAACAGTATGCTGGTCGGCAAGTTATGGACGGTGAGATGGAGGGTCTTACTCACGATGATGTGTATCCTATATATAGAGAGAACTATTGGGATCGTATTCGGGCAGATGACCTTCCTTCTGGTGTTGACTGGTCTGTATTTGATTGGGGTGTGAACAGCGGAACAAGTCGAGCAGCTAAAGCACTACAACGTATTGCGGGTGTGGAGCAAGATGGTGGTATAGGCCCAATGACACTACAGGCTGTGTTGGAAGTAGATCCAGCAAAAATAATAGAACAAATGCACCACATGAGAGATGGTTTTTACAGATCCTTAAGTACGTTTGATACGTTTGGTCGTGGTTGGATTAGAAGAAATGATGAGACAAAAGAACAGGCTTTAAACTTGTTAAATTAATTTTTTAGTGTAAAACATTACTAGGAGAAACGTATGCCATTGACCAAACTCCAGTTTAAACCCGGTATAAACCGTGAAACCACCTCTTATTCTAATGAGGGCGGTTGGTTTGACATGGATAAAGTTAGGTTTAGATTTGGCTTTCCTGAAAAAATTGGTGGATGGATAAAAAATACAACTACAAATTTTTTAGGAACTTGTAGAGCATTACACCCTTGGGTCGCTTTAGATAGTAGTGCTTACTTAGGCGTTGGCACGCATTTAAAATATTATATTAATGAAGGTGGTGCTTATTACGACATAACTCCTATAAGATTAACGACATCTGCTGGTGACGCCACTTTTGCCACTAAAGCAAATACTTTAAGCGCTTCAGTTACAGCGGTGGACACTACCATTCCATTAACAAGCTCTACAGGCTTTCCAACGTCTGGTAGAATAAAAATAGATAGTGAGATAATAACTTACGCAGCTGTGTCAAGTAATGATTTAATTGGTTGTGTAAGAGGTTTAAACAACACAGCAGCAGCAGCACATAGCTCTGGTGCGTCTGTTGGTTGTGCAACTATAACAGTTAGTGAAACTGGTCATGGTGCTTTAGTAAATGATTTTGTTACGTTTTCAGGTGCTGCAAGCTTGGGTGGGTTAGTAACAGCAGCTGTTTTAAACCAAGAATATCAAATTACAGATATTGTAAACGATAACACATATCAAATTGAGGTAAGAGAAGTAGCAACTATTGGTGATATTACCACAACCAATGGATTAGAACCTACATATGTATTTTCAAATACAAGTGATAGTAGCAATGGAGGTGGCTCTGTTGTAGCTGCTTATCAAATTAACACTGGTCTTGATACAACTATAACTGGAACAGGTTGGAGTGCAGGAACTTGGGGTCGTGGTACTTGGAACTCTTCTTCTTCTCTGATTGTATCTGGTTCTACTTTAAGAATTTGGAGCCATGATAACTTTGGTGAAGACTTAATTATTAATGTTAGAGATGCTGGTATTTTCTATTGGGACAAAACGAATGGCACCTCCACAAGAGCCGTTGCAATAAGTGACCTTGCTAATTCAGTTTCAGCACCGACTATCGCAAAACAAGTATTAGTTTCTGATAAAGATAGGCACGTTATTGCTTTTGGATGTGACAGCGAAACAAATGCTGGCGTGCAAGATCCATTGTTAATTAGATTTTCAGATCAAGAAAATGTTCTTGTTTGGAACTCTCTTGTTACAAATACTGCGGGTGATTTAAGAATTGGTTCTGGATCAAAAATTGTAACTGCTGTTGAAACTAGACAACAAGTCCTTGTTTTTACTGATGTTTCTTTACACGCAATGCAGTATTTAGGACCACCATTTACTTTTGGCATTAATTCTATATCTGAAAACATAACAATAGCTGGACCATTGGCTTCAATAGCGGTTGAAGATAGTGTTTACTGGATGGGTGCAGAAGAGTTTTATGTATACAGTGGCGCCGTTCAGCGGTTGCCTTGTTCTGTAAGGGATTATGTATTCAACGATATCAACAATGGTCAGTTAGAAAAAGTTACTGCATCTACAAATACAGCATTTGCAGAGATAATGTGGCTCTATCCATCTGCAAGTAGCTCTGAATGTGATCGTTACGTTGTTTATAACTACCAACAACAGATTTGGTATTATGGAACGCTATCTAGGACAGTATGGCTAGATAGAGGCGTTGAGAGCGATCCTATAGCTGCTGGAACGGATCATTTCTTATATTCGCATGAAGTTGGCTTTGATGACGGTAGTAGCTCTCCTAGTAGCGCTATTAGCGCTTACATAGAAAGCAGTCAGATAGATATGGGAGATGGTGATCGTTTTGTCTTTATGAAAAAATTAATACCAGATTTAACGTTTAGAAACTCTACGGCTGCAACTCCTGCAGCTACAGTTACTTTAAAAACAAGAAACTTCCCAGGCGGTAACTATTTGCAAAACAATGCAAACTCTGTTTCTCAAAGCGCAACAGTGCCAGTAGAACAATTTACTGATCAAATATATTTAAGGCTTAGGGGAAGATCATTTGCTTTCAGAATAGAAAGTGACGATGAAGGGGTGACGTGGAGGTTAGGTACGCCAAGAGTCGATATGCGACTTGATGGGAGGCGTTAATGTCAAGAAATTTAAACTTACCTTACCTGCCCATAGCACCAGAGCAATACGAAAGGCGATATTTTGATGAAGTTATAAGGACTTACTCAACATATCTAATCCAAATTCAAAATGCTGGAGAGGGCAGAAACACCTTTACTGTATTTACAGCCCTTCAAACTGATGACTCTGGTTTGGAAGATGGAGGTGTATTTAATCATGGAGGAGCTTTAAGAGTTCCTGTAGAGTATTCTCCTTATGTAAGAGGTTTTCAAGCGACAGGAGCGGTTGGTTCAGTAACAGTTAGCACATAATGCTAGTAATGTTGTAAAAGTTTTGTTAAAGTGTATATAATTAGCTAATGAGATTGATATGATGCAAAATATGGCAGCTATGGGAAGAAACGGAGATACGCAGTTAGCGCACGTTTCTCCAGGTGAAATGGTAGTTCCACGGCAGGTTCTTAATAATCGTCCTGAGTTAAATGCTGGGATTAATGCTGCTATCATGGACATGGGTGGAAATCCTAGAAGATATAAAGTTGGCAGTTCAGACAACAGTATAAACCCAATGACTGGTCAGCCAGAATTTTTCTTTACTGAATTACTTACTTTTATTAAACCAATTTTAGGAAGTGCTGCGGGTCAAGCCGCTATTAATAATATTGCTGGTAGTTTAATATCAGGTCAAAAACCAACTCTTCGAGGTACTTTGCTCAGTGGCATCTTAGGTGGTGGTATAAATACTTTAGGTGGTGGTTCTTTAGCAGATTCATTTGGCTTAGGCACAGATGACATAACTTCTGGTATTATTGGTGCTAGTGCAAAACAACCTTATGGAGGTTATTTAGCAGAAGATAGAGGGCAAAAAGGTCTTTCTGAGATTGCTAAAACTGCAGCCAAGACAGGGGGCGACATTAAATTTAGAGATGATTTAATGGGCGCTGGAAGTATTCTTTCTAAAATATTTCCAAGTATTGGAAAAGAAGGTAGTGTTTTAGGTAATATTTTAAACACTCCTGCTGCAGAAGCATTATTGTTTGGCCTTGGCTCTCAAGGTCTATCTATGTTTGATAAAGAAGAAACAGACGCAATGGGGGCAGAAGCTAACAGACCATTTGGTTATGGTAATGTAAGAGTTTCAGCTCCTATGATGAGAGCAGAAAAAGGTGGCCCAGTTCCAGAATACTTTCCAAGAAGAACTGGCGGAATAATGCCAAGTGAAGGATCAGGAACTAAAGACGATGTACCCGCTATGCTTACGGCAGGAGAGTTTGTTTTAACTCAAGACGCTATAAAAGGATTAGGTGGCGGCAATCAAAAAAAAGGTATAGAAAGAGCGTATGCTCTACAAGATAATCTGGAAGGAATTGCATAATGGCTGAAACAACTACAGTCCAAACAACACAACGTCGTCCAGAATACATTGAACAACGTGAACAGCTCTTATTAGATCAAATATTTGGTAGACCTAGTACAGATGAAGAAGGTAACGTAACCTACACTGGCGGTTTGATAGATGCTTCTCAGTATCCTGACTTATTTACCATACCAGAATACAAGCAAGCAGCATTAGATCCACTTGAGCAAGCAGCTTATGGGATGTTTGATACGCCAGAGGAAAGACAGGCGTATGTTAATCGCTATCAACCATATTTCTTAGACGCATCTGGAAGGCCAAGGTACTTACAAGAAGCTGGATCTGGTATTGCAGCTGGACTAGACACATTAAGCCAAGCAAAAACTTATTTCCCAGATGCTCAAAGATATCTTGACAGTGGAACAGGTGCTGTTGGTGCTAAAGGAATGTATGATACTGAACTTGGCGGTGCAAAATTAAGAGCTGACTTAGGTTCTGAAACATATAAACCTCCTGTAGATTCTTATGAGGATGCAATAAGAGCGATTCAAAGCGGTCAAGGTGATTTTGCCGCTAGACAAACATATGACAGAAGGATTGACCCTTCTTTAGAAACAGCAAAACAAGGTCTTGGTAAGTTTGATCCCTCTCAAGCAGTCACATCTTTCATGGACCCTTATAAACAACAGGTTATTGATCAAGCTATGAAGGAGATCAATAAACAAGGTGAGCAAGCCCTGAACAAAATGAATGCTAGTGCTATTGGCGCTGGAGCGTTTGGTGGTTCTCGAACAGGCGTTCAAGCTGCAGAAACCGCTAAAAATATTCAAGATGCAAAAAATAAAACCATAGCTAACTTGTTATCAAGCGGTTATTCGCAATCGTTATCATCTGCAATGTCAGCAGACGAAGCATCAAGAAGAAGAGCATTAGAAGCGGCAGGACTAACTGGTAAGTTAGGCGCAGAAGGTGCTAGGCTTGAAACTTCAGCATTTGAAGGTGCCAGAAAGAGGGATTTACAGGCAGGACAACTTGGCGCTGGTATAACTGATGCAGAAAATAAAGCTCGACAAACAGCGTTTGAAAGCGGTCAAAAAAGATTGCAACAAGCGGCTGATATGTACAGAACTATGGGTCTTTCTAGCGCACAGGCACAGGCTAAAGCAGCCGAAGATGAAAAGAAGCGTAACTTAGAAGCAGGACGCTTATATGGCGGTCTAGGACAGACTTTAGGCGCTGTTGGCTCTGCTCAGGGTGAAATGGGCGGTAGATACGGTAATCTTGCTGCTAGAGGAGCTGATATTGGCACTGCGTACTCAAAACTTGCACCAGCAGACATCGCTATGATGGGTTCACTGGGAATGGGTAGAAGAGATTACAGACAGCAAGGAATAGATATTGGTAGGCAAGAGGGCATGAGAAACACACAACAAGCTCTAATGCCTTACAATTATGCTTACAGTGCGCTATCTGGCACACCTTCTGCTAGTATGTACAATCAATATCAAACATCTCCAGTTGCTCAAACGAATCCGTTTTTAGCTGGAATTGGAGCATATTCTACGCTTCAAGGGCTAAACCAAGCATAGATGGAGTAATTAAATGGCTGACTTAAATAACCCCATATCTAATTTTTTAATTGAAGATTTAATTCAATCTGCTGAAGGCCCAAAACCAAAAACTTATAACCCTTTAGTTTCCGATGAAACCGTTTTAGGTGGCATTGGATCTATTTATAGAAATTTTGCAGATTCTTTTAATAAAACACAGGATGCAAAAAAAGCAATGGGTCTTGGTATTTTTGATTTTTTGAAAAAAGCGGGTAGTGATATAAGCGAAGGTGCTAAAGAACAACCTATTACAAAAATTACTGATCCAATTTATGACCAACAATTAACAGATTTTATTCCTACTGATGATTTTTTAAATATGCCAATAGATTCAAATATAATTGATTCTTATACAGAAGAATCTGTAATGGGTATGGCTCCCCCTGTTGGTGACCCAGCTAAAGCAAGAAAAGCTCAAGAGGCAAAGGCAAAAAAAGCTATTGATGACGAAGCCGCATTAAACAGAAGAGAAAAAGCTCTTGGGGATACAAAAATAGATTCTGCTCCAAACTCAACAGAGGATTTGTTTGCCTCAGCCATGCAGGATTTTATAACAGAAGCTCGTGGAACTGGGCCAGATACACCTGAACAAAAAAGCATTGACGATTATAAAAAAGAATTTGCGGAAGCTACTGGTATTGATGTTAGTGGTAAGGTTGATAAAAGTTCAGCTTTAATGGCTATGGGATTAGCTTTAATGCAGAATAAAGCTGGTAAAGGATTTAATGTAGGTAAGATGTTATCTTCTGTTGGAGAAGCTGGAGAAAAAGCCCTACCAAAACTAGAAGCCGCTAAAAAAGAAGCAAAAGTTGGCGCTGCACAAGCTGGTAAGTATGCTATCGAAATGCGTTCCGCAGATGAAGCTAAACGAACTGCCGCTAAAGAAAAAGCAATGGCTCGTGAAAATTATTATATTATACCAAAAGGTGAGGGTATTAGTGGTCAAATTGCCAATTTAGATAAAGGCTCTCTACAATCTTTAAATAAATATGAATTAGCTGCATTAATGGAAAACTCTAATTTTTCAAATAAATTTGATGTTTTGCCAGGGTCTACTTGGAGTGGTATTGTAGAAGAAGCGATGAAAACTCCAGAAGCAGAAGAAAAGTATCTAACTTCTGGAAGAAATCAAAATTTAATTCCTGGTCTTGATGATCCCGCATTTCAAATTAGATTATTTGATCCTAATCCAAATACTAATCCAAATGGTAATGTTATTATGGGTGGAGATGGATCAGAACAATATAGATTATTGGCTAGGATGGCTCAAGACACTCAAAGAGCTAAAGAAAAATTTATTGACTTAGGTGTTTTAAATGAGGGAACAAATGCATTTAGATATTCTATAAATGCGTTAGATGGTGTTGCAGAAGCTTTTGGTATTAACTTTGTTGAAGGTACAAATGCTACACAAAAAATGAAAAAAATATTAACACAGTTGCAAGCTAAAAACGCACCAAGAATATTAGGTGAGGCTGGTAAAACAATATCTGACGCTGATAGACAAATGGTAAAAGATATTGTTGGCAATGTTACAATAATGTCTTCAGAAGATTTATTAGCTGAAAAATTTACAGATTTATTTAATGATATTATTTTAGGTGCTGAAAATGACATTAGACAAGGATTAAGTACATTAAATAAATATACTGGAAGTAAAATTGGAGATGAAGCATATAGCAACAAAGATTTAGATGAAAAAGAACAAGAAGCTCTTAATCTTTATATGAAAAATTTTATGAAAGACTGAGGTTCATAAAAAATGGAAGACAGAACTAAATTAACTCTTTTTCAAGGAATAGAATCAGGTCTTTTTAGTGACCGTCAAAAACTCACAGCCTTTAAAGCAATAGAGCAAGACGTTGATGATTCAGAAGTTGCTGATCTTCTTGGTTCTTTGTCTTTTTCAACTTTAAATTCAGATCAAAGTTTAGAAGACTTAGTTAACAAAAGAAGAGGACGTGATTTAGATAAATTTGATTACAGTTCTGGTGCAGACGGAAAGTTACGTTCTTTAATTTCTTTTGGAGAAACTTCAGGAGACAAAGAAGCTATACTAACAAGTCTTGTTGGTGAGGATGGCTTTACTCGTGATGAAGGCGGAAACTTAGCTCTTACAGAAAAAGGTCAACTAAGTAGAGGAATAGAGTACAAGGGTAAGAATTTAATTATTGAAGACGATGCCTTTAGTATGAAAGATTTTTCTGATTTAGCTGGTATTGCTCCAGAGGTTGTTGGTAGCGTAGGTGGTTCAATAGTTGGTGGTATATTAGGTGTGCCAGGAGGTCTTCCTGGAATAATAGGTGGTAGTGCGGTAGGTTCTGCGACAGGTGCAGCTACTTTTCAAGCTATTGAAGAGGGAATAGAATATTTACTTGGGGTTCAAACGCAAACTGGTAAAGAAGTTGCTAAAGATGTAGCCATGGAAGCGGCAATTGCTGGTGGTTTCGATTTAGTTGGTGGTACTGTTTTTGCTATTGGTAGAGGTGGTACAAAGTTAGCTACAGGAGCCGTTAGAAAGGGAAAATCATTAGCAACATCCCCAACGGCTCAACTACAACAAGAAGGTCTTGATAGGGCGCTTTCAATCATACAAAGAGGAGGACAGCCAAGTTATGAATCTGTTGGTGCGGGAAGGGCTTTTTCGTATGGTCAAAAGTTAGCAGAGGGTATTACTCAAGATAAAACTAGATTAACAAAAAATATAAACTTTGCCCTTAATGAAGCTGATAATTTAAGAAAAACTCTCAATGCAAATCAAACAGGTTTAGATGATTTAGGTAAAACCTTAGAAACTTCAGGTGTTGCACAACTTAAAGCTTTAGAAAGCGCTCAAAGTGCAGCACAGAAGTCTGCACTTACTTCAATTGATGATGCTATTAATTTTTTAGAAAAAGCATCTAAAGAAGGTTTTGAAGTTAATGAATCAACATTAAAATCTATAAATTCTTCATTTTCTAACTTTAGCGAGGTTTCAAGACTTGAATTTCAAGCTGTAGATGACATCCTGTCAAAAATAATAAAAGAAGAACCTAGTATTTTAATTAATGGACAACCTGCAACAAGAACTGGGGGATACTTAAAGGTTTTTGATACAAAAACTTTAAAAGCTAAAATGGATGATCTTCTTGAACGCGCTGGATCACCTAATCAATTAGACCCTACTGTGTTAAAAATAAAAAATACTCTTGATGACCTTGATGGAAAAGCTTCTTTTGAAAACTTATCTATTTTAAGAAAGTCAATTAATGATGATATGTTTTTTAACGGTACTCCTAGCAGAACTGTTATGGATCAATTAAATGTATTTAGAACTATAATAGACGATCAAATGGATGGTTTAAATATATCTACTCTCAGGGGCATTCCTAAACCAAAAACTTTTGCAAAAGCTGCAAAGGCTAGAAATAAAGCAATGGATAATTATAGAACTGGGATTGAAAGGTTTGAAAGAGTTTCAGATTTACGCATAATTGATAACTTTAGAAAAGCTCAAAGAGAACCAGGATTGTTTAGTGACGGTCTTGCACGAAAAATAATTAAAAATGATTCTCCTGAAAGATTAAATTATCTTTTGAGAGCTGTAGACAATCCAGAAGAAGTCAGATCTGGATTAGCACGTCAATATTTAGATGATGCTATGACTAAAGCAGGTAGAGATTTAGATGATCCAACAGCATTTAACGGACAAGCTTTTTACGAACAAATAAAAGCCTTAAAAGGAACAGGAAAAGTTTTATTTAAAGAAAATTGGGATCAAGTTCAAAAATTATCAAAAGGTTTAAGATACGCTAAATTAGATAATTCATTGGATGACGCTACATTAAAAAGTATTATATCCCAACAGCCTGGAGATAATTTAGTTTCTTCTCTCCAAAGATTAAGTTTAGCTCAAAATAATCTTGAAGAAGCTTTTAAAAATACTGCAATAAAAAAACTTAGTGATGGAAATTTAACTCCAGAAGACGCTGCTAGATTAGTAATAAATCCAAAAATGACACAGACAGAAGTGTCAAGAACATTAAATTTTTTTAGAAACGACCCAGTTGCTTTAGAACAAATAAGGGGTTTAATTACTGAAGACATTCTTAAATATGTAGACCAGGATATTTTTTCAACTAAAGGAGCGTCTGCTGGTTTAAGTAAAGCTTTAGATAGTTACAAACCAGGAGTTCTTGAAAAAATATATAGTAAAGAGCATTTAAAAAATCTTAAAGAACTTGGAAAAGATTTAGAAAGTCTTGGGGATTTTGGAAAAGAAGGCGCAATAGCAACGGCAGGAATTACGGTAGGGTTTGCAAGTAATCCTCTTAAAAATGCAGGTAAATTAGCAAAATTTAGTTTCTTAGGAAAAATATTTAACGACACAGCTAAGTTAGAACAATATATAAAATTTAAAAAGTCTGGTATGAGTACCTCTCAAGCAATAAATCAAATGACACAACAAAATGCTGCAAACTTGTCTGGATTACAAAAAATTGCACAACAAGCAGGTAAGGTTTCAGGTCTTGGTTTAATGGGGTCTGGTCAAGTTGCACGTCAAGGGGTGCCTCGTGCAGCTTATAATCAAGCTTCAGATCAAAGCACGCCTGTTCCAATTGTAACGCCACCTCAATCTGAGCTTTTTCAACAAGATATTTTTTCTGGTTCTCCTAAAGCCCCAACACCTGCAGCACCTTTAAGTCCTATAGAGCAAATAAGGCAAGAAGCTATAAGAAAAAGTAATATAAGACAAAGAGCGGCGCAAAACCCAGCAGTAGCTTCAAGCTTACTTGGTGGGCTTGGAAGCGCCGATCTTCTTTAATCTTCAATTACAGCATAGCCACCTAGACCGCTACCGACTGGTGTTCTTACAGTCTCAGTTCTAGTCATTTGCTGTCCTGTAGCTGCAGATACTCTATTGTATTCCTGGTCTATCATGCGAGACAATTGACGCCCTATAGCGCGATCCTCTTGATCTGCTATGAATACTAGCTTACCATAAGCTTCAAGGTTTAGTCCTACTGATTTATATTTTCCGGGGTTTGGCATGGAGGTTCCTTCCCAATAATGTTAGCAAGAACAACATATAATCCCAGAAGGCTTGGGTCAAGACCCAAATATGGTAATAAAAAAGTTATTATCAATAATATTAAATTTGATTCTAAGTGGGAATCAGAACGATATTTGTACCTAAAATCCCTTGAACGCGCCAAAACTGTAAAAGATTTAGAGCTGCAAGTAAGGTTTAATCTGGAGGTGAATGGTCAAAAGATCTGTGCTTACATAGCCGACTTTAGATACAAAAGACAAAATCCAGAGGGTGATTGGGAAGAAATTATTGAAGATGCCAAAGGTGTAGAAACCCCTGAATTTAAACTAAAAAAGAAGCTTATGAAAGCGTGTCTTGGCATAGAAATATACTTATCTAAAAAAAAGTAGTTGACATAATAAATTAATCGGTCATATTTTAACGTTCTAGCAGATTAAAATAACTAAGAGAGGTTGATTATGTCAAATATTGAATTGTTTACTCGTCGTGACGAACTGTCTCAACAAATCCGTTTGTTGAAGGTTCAGGTAAAAGAGATTGATGAAAAGCTTTCAGAATCTTACTTACCAATTGCACGTCAAAAACTGAGTGAACTTGGAAAGGACTTTGGTACAACTAGCGTTTTAGTTGATAACATGAAGTTCAAAGTAAAAGTCACTAAGAAAGTTACTTGGGACCAGGAGGCTTTGAAAGAAGTCTTCACGAGTATGTCCCCAGTTAATGCAAATCATTACGCAAAAATTACTTATCATGTGGAGGAAACCAAATACAATGCGGCTACTCCAGATGTTCGTGATCTATTGCAAACTTGTAGAACCACCGAGATTGGTTCTTTCAAAGTAGAATTGGAGGACTAGAATGGGTTTAAATATTATAACTGCCGATCAACGTATGGCAGAAAAACGAGGTCATAAGATTGTGGTATGTGGTCCTAGCGGAGTTGGTAAAACAACTCTTGCTAGAACTTTAGACTATGACAGCACATTGTTCTTTGACCTTGAAGCTGGAGATGCAGCCATTGAAGGGTGGCCTGTTGATGTGATTAGGCCAAGAACCTGGGGGGAATGCAGAGATTTTGCGTGCTTCTTGGGTGGTCCTAATCCGTCACTGGCAGAAGATCAGCCTTATGGTAAATCACACTTTGATTATGTTTCGTCTATTTATGGTGAGCGTGAAGAAATGATGAACAAGTACGATACTTTGTTTATTGACTCAATCACAGTTGCCGGACGTTTATGTTTTCAATGGTGTCAACAACAACCAGAAAGTAGATCAGATCGAACAGGTAAGTTAGATACCAGATCTGCTTATGGTCTGCATGGTCGTGAGATGATGGCTTGGCTAACACATCTTCAACACATTAGAGAAAAGAATGTAATCTTTGTTGGTATCTTAGATGAAACAACAGATGATTATAATCGAAAGCAATATTCTCTACAAATCGAAGGCTCTAAGACAGGGCGTGAACTACCAGGCATTGTAGATGAAGTAATCACAATGTCTATTTTAACTGGCGAGAACGGACCCTACAGGGCTTTTGTGTGTCATGCTTTGAATGATTGGGGGTATCCAGCAAAGGATAGATCTGGTCGTCTTGACGCGCTCGAAGAGCCACACTTAGGTAAACTAATCGCTAAAATGGGGAGCGGCAAGCCTCAGTCTGAAAGACCGTTGAATTTTGTCGATCCTAAAACACAAGCTCCTAAAGAAGAGGTAAATAAAAATGATTAACTTAAATGAAGTACAACCAGAAACAGGTCAAATGGAAAGAACTTTAATTCCGATTGGCACAGTAGCAAGGGCGACGATCTTGGTAAAGATGGGCGAAACATCAATCCCAGAGTTTGGTAATGGTCAGTGGTTTAAAGCATCACAGACTTCATCTGCAAAATGGATGGAACTAGAGTTTACAATTATTGGGGGTCAGTTTGACCGTCGTAAGTTCTGGGATAGAATTTTTGTTGATGGTGACAAAATGGGTGAAAGTGGTATTCCACTAGCAAAAGAGATTGGTTTACGCACTTTGCGATCAATTATTGAAAGCGCAAATAACTTAGACCCAGCGGATATGTCTCCAGAAGCACAGTCTCGTCGTCAGATCTCTGGCGTGGACGCTTTGACTGGTATGGAAATCTGTGCTAAAGTTGGTATCAAGAAGGGTACAAATGGTTATGATGATCAAAACAAGCTCATGGTAGCGTTGACACCAAACCAAAAAGAGTTCATTCCTTCGGGTAATTACGCTTCACCGCAGGTGCAACAACCTACGCACCAGCCACAGGCACAAGCACAACCAGGATCAGGTAGTCCTATTCCTAGTTGGGCAAATAAATAATCTAGCGGCAGGACTCTTGGTTGTCTGCTAGAAACACGGATCGGGGGGCCGTGAGCCGCTAACCCCCCAACTTCTAGTAGCGTAAGGAAATCAAATGTTATTAAGACCCTATCAAGAGGTCGCTGTGTCAGATGCGTCTACAGCCCTCGATAAACATAACAACACAATTGTTGTTGCTCCTACAGGGGCTGGAAAGACTATTATGATGTCTGCCTTAATTGGCAAGAGACATAAAAAAGGAAAACGTGTTTTAGTTCTTCAGCATAGAGATGAACTGGTTGAACAAAACAGCGTTAAGTTTAATAAAGTAAATCCCTACATTACGACTAGCGTTGTGAACGGCTCAATGAAACATTGGGATGGAGAAGCTGTTTTCTCTATGGTTCAAACAATGTCCAGGGATGCAAACTTACGCAATAGACCTAAGTTTGATATGGTTGTTGTAGACGAAAGCCACCATGCTGCCGCTCCGACATATCAAAAGATTATTGATGCAATTCGAGAAGACAATGACAACGCTGAGATCGTAGGATTTACAGCCACTCCTAATCGTGGAGATAGAAAAGGGTTAAAGAGTGTCTTTAATAATTGCTCACATCAGATTGAATTAACTACATTAATTCGTGAGGGCTTTTTAGTAAAGCCTACTGCCTACGTTATTGACGTTGGTGTGCAGAGCGAATTGGGAGAAGTTCGAAAGCTTGCTAACGATTTTGACATGGAGCAAGTTGAAGCAATTATGAACCGTACAATCATTAATGAGCGTGTGGTCAAAGAGTGGTTAGAAAAGGCTTCAGATAGAAAAACCGTTGTGTTTTGCTCTACTATTCGCCACGCAAATGCTTTGCTTGATGAGTTTGTTGCAAATGATATTAATGCAGAAATCGTAACTGGAGAAACGCCTTCTGATGAACGTGCAGATATTTTGCAAGGTTTAGAGTTTGGTGATGTTCAGGTTGTAATAAACGTAGCTGTTTTAACTGAAGGTTTTGACGCTCCACCTGTTTCGTGCATTGTTCTTACTAGGCCATGCTCATACAAATCTACAATGGTTCAGATGATTGGGCGTGGATTGCGTATCATTGACCCAGAGATATATCCGGGATTAATTAAGAAAGATTGCATTGTTTTAGATTTTGGCACCAGTATCTTAACGCATGGTGCTTTAGATGAGAACGTAAACTTAGACGGCGCTCCAGAGAGCGTTGAAGGAATGGGAGTTGAGAAACAATGCCCAGAATGTGATTTCATCATTCCAGCTAACTCAAGAGTATGTCCTAATTGTGGTCATGGGTTTGAGGGCGTTGCAAAGTCAGAACTATCAGACTTCTCATTAACAGAATACGATTTAATGCAACTATCTCCGTTTAGATGGTTGGATATTTTTGGCAATGGATCTTGTATGATGGCTACAGGATTTCAAGGATTTGGTTTAGTTGCTACAATAGATGATACTTCCATAGCTATTGTTAAATCTAAACATGGTAAATTAAGGGCTGTTTCTATTGGCGCTCGTGTTCAAGCAACTTCTGCAGCAGATGATTTTCTTCGAGAGATTGAAGATAGTAGTGCAGCTAACAAAACAAAAAGATGGCTTTCACAAACTCCGTCTGCTTTGCAAGTGCAACATTTAAAGTCAAATGGTGTTACTGTTAGCCCAATGGATTTTTCTTGGGACAAATACAAAGCGGCTTGTTGGTTGAGTTATCTTTGGAACAAAAATGATATTGATAAAATGGTGAGGGAGATTGGTTATGGAGAGAAATGATTTAATTGATTCAGCAAAAGAATTGATTAATGGTGATCGAGCTGAGGTATATGGTGATGCAAAAATTAACCATGAGCGTATAGCAATTGGTTGGAATGTTATCGTTGATGGAGCCATAAAAACGCATGGTCATTTGACACCAGGGCATATTGCGTTGATGATGGACTGGACAAAGACGTGTAGATTAGTTGAAACTATAAACCATGAAGACTCTTGGGTAGACAAAATAGGTTACGCTAGTTTGGGCGGAGAAATGTCAACAGGGAAAGAGTGATGCCAAGATTTGAAATGTCAATACTGTTAGCACTAGAGAGCGATTCTGGTGAGATTAACACAGAAGAATATGACATGATATGCTGGGCAGATAATCCAAATGACGATAAAAAAGTACATGACACAGCAACAAAAATTGTTGATGAACATACTGATCGTTTAATAGATTTAAAAAAAATAGTTTTGTTTGGGATAGCTTACATAAAAGTAAATCCAGATAAGATAATGAATTTGTTTTTTGAGAACCACAATATTGATAAGAAAAAAATAAAAATGGTTATGGATTTATATAGCCATTACGAAGACGATAAAAGAATACATTGAGGGAGAGATATGGATACAGATTTAAGAAAACCTATGGAGGAGTTGTCACTTATTTGCAAAGGCATTGGGTGGGAAAAAAGACTATGTGATTTAACAGATAAAGATGCTCAAACCTTAATTTTTGGTTTGCAAAATGCACGAAGAATAGAAGCGGAGGTAAAAATTGGAAAACTCGAAGACGATTACTATGAGTCAACTGGCGTCAGCGCAACAACCAGTATCCCCTTTTAAGAATATTACTGACCACATTGAGTTTGCAGTTGATGAAGCAATCGTTGAGGTTAATAATAAAAAGCCAAAGAGGAAGTACATAGGTGCGTCTTCTATTGGAGAGGAGTGTTCAAGAAAAATTCAATACAGGTTTATGGGGTATCCATCAGACAAGGATAAAGAATTTAGTGCTAGAACATTGCGTATATTTCAGTTTGGACATGAGATTGAAGATTACGCTGCAAAGTGGTTAAGAGATGCAAAGTTTGATTTAAGAACGGAAGATACCAATGGTAAGCAGTTTGGTTTTTCAATAGCTGATGATCAGATTAAAGGCCATATAGATGGCGTTATCTGTGATGGACCTGTCACTATGAACTATCCTTTGTTGTGGGAAAACAAATCTGCAAATGATAGAAAGTTTAAAGAATTTGTTAAGCTTGGTGTGGCAAAAGCTAATAAAGTTTATGCAACTCAAATAGCTTTGTACCAGGCGTATATGGAACTATCAGACAACCCATGTTTGTTTACGGTTGTTAATAAAAACACAAGTGAAATCTATTATGAATTAGTTCCTTTTGATAAAGACCTTGCTCAGTCAGCAAGCGACAAAGCGGTAAATATCTTGACTGCAATTAAATCAGGTGACATTCTACCACGCATCGCACAGAGTAAGGATTTTTATTTGTGTAGGTTCTGTGATTTTCAGAATGCGTGTTGGGAGCAATAAAAATAAAAATATAAATTGGGTGGAAAAATGGGCGTACTTAGAATTGGTAATACAAAATCAAAAAATCTAGCAGAAGATATTAGTGAAAAAGTTCCAAAATCAGTACAATTACAAGCGTTAATTGATACATATCCCAATGGGATAATGAGAGGAACACAGTTTGAAATTGGTTCTTTAGATGGAGAAAAGGGAAAGTCACTAAAGATATCTGTTGATGCTAATAGATCTGATTTCATGCAAGGTATGGATTTCAGTACCCATGAAGGCGTTGGCGGTATTACAAAGATTATGATGGAAGGTCGAGGTATGACGCTGCAAGACGTGTCTGAATACTTTGCTGATTACTTAGGGCCAGAGTTTCGTCCACCTCCACCAGAGAACCCTGTCAATCTTAATCTTAACCAGGAAAGCCCAAAACCTCAAAAGATGCAGATTGATATAAACACACCACATGATGGTGAACACGTTTATACATCTAGTGAGGGTGAGATCATATGCCTTGTACGGCGTTACATATCTAGGAGCGAAGATGGAGAGGTTCTTCGAGGTAATGATGGCAAGGCTAAGAAAGAGTTTCGTCAATTCTCTGGCAACAGTACGTTTCCTAAAATGCCAGACACAAGACCTTTGTACAATATACCAGGCATCTTAGAAGCCGAGCGTATCATATGGGTAGAAGGTGAGAAATGTGCAGACGATCTAAACTCCTTGGGTCATACAGCCACCTGTCATTTAGGGGGCGCTGGTATGCTTTCTGTTAGATCTGCACCTAGCTATGATTTCTCTCCGTTACAGGGCAAGCAAGTCATTCTATGGCCTGATAACGATAGCGCAGGGGTCAAAGTAGCAAAGTTAGTGCAAGACCTAGCGACAAAGGCTGGAGCTACCTCTGTGACCATGCTAACGCCTCCAAGGGGCAAACCAGACAAGTGGGATGCCTCTGATGCAATTTCAGAGGGTTTTGATGTAAATAACTTTCTAAACGCACCGCAACACAAGACAAAACAAAACATATCTTTGCGTGATGAGAGCTTACTTGTCTCCAATATGTTTGTGGGCGCTGCACCAGAACAAAAGTTTTTAATTGCAGATACAATACCTCTTGGTGTGCCAGTCGTGTTTGCAGCGGCTGGTGATAGCGGTAAGGGTATGATGACGTTAGATCTCGCAATGAAGGTTGCATCTGGAGAATCAATGCAGAGTTCTTTTGGTGGTTTTGTAGCCAATCATGGCAATGTTGTGTTGATGTCAGCAGAGGATGATAAAGATGAGTTGCATCGACGTATTGAAAGACTTGATCCGTTAAACGCTCGAAGTGATTACCAACATGATTTGCGTGTACTACCATTGCCAAACCTAGGCGGTGTGTTTCCAATGATGCAGAAGGTAGACAATACATACATCATGGCTCCAGAATTTGAGAGGTTGTATGAGCAAATACTTGAGATAGATAACCTAGCTCTGTTTGTTGCAGATCCGATGGCGTCTTTTGTTCATGCAGACATCAATGCTGACCCAGCGGCAGGAGCTGCATTTATGGGTATGCTTGCACAGTTAGCCACAGAAACTGGTGCGACTGTCATGGTAAACCACCACATGGCTAAAATAAGAGACAGCGACGTGATTACAACGCCTGAACAGGCTCGTAACCTAATTAGAGGTACATCAGCGATTGTGGATGGTGTGCGCTCTGCATTTAGCGTTTGGCAAGTAGACGAGAAAATGGGGCGTCAGCGGTGTAAAGACCTTGGCGTTACATATACTCGTAATTCTGTCTTTGATGGTGCTGTGGTTAAATCTAATGGCCCTGCAAACCGAGAAATTAGACACTTTATAAGAAACCCAGGTAGCGGTCTTCTTGAAGATAGGTCTGTGGACATTAGAAACTTAGCTCTATCTACAGCAGTGCGACTAAGGCTTGAGCATATGTATGAATTTATTTCTATGTGCGAGGAACATGGAATGGCAGTAACCAAAGGCGGTAGTGATGATGGAGCCTATGAAGCAATACGTGTTAGCTCTTCCTCAGAGCCATGCGTTTTAGCGCTCAAAGAAGTTAGTTCATCTACCATAAAGAATACGATCACAACGTTACAAGAAGAAGGTCGTATTGATGTTTACAGACTTTCTCAAGGTGGTGTTAAAAAGTGGTTAGGAACCATGAATGGCGTTATGTCTCAAGGTATCTATGAGGCTAGAACTGCAAGAGAAAATCATTGACAACAATGGGAGTATATGTTAAAAATCCCATATTAAATGAAAGGAGGTAAAGATGTTAAAAGTATTTGACACATTAGAAACAAAACCAACGTTGCAGCAAGCTCAAGAGATTGTTGGTGGTCTTGTTGAAATGGTACATTCTCCAAGTGACCCAGATATTCAAGTTTTGGTCAATGAGGAAGGTATGTTGCTTAATCTACCCTGGAACAAAGAAGCCACAAGATACGCTGAAACTGGTATTGTAGGTAACGCCATTGTTCTAAAGGGTGATGCAAAATGGGACTAAAATCATTACACCCGGCGCAAAATGCAGAGTTAGATTTTTTGCGTCGGGCAGTAGATAGACTACAAGAAGATAAAAACAGAAATAATGAAGCTCATAATGTAAGATTACGCCTCTGGGAAGCCAGGGAAGAGTTAGATAAATTTGTTAAAAACCTTAGAAAAGAAGGTTATAACATATAAATGTAATTTAATTGGGAGAATAAAAATGTTAAAAAGATCACTCTTACTATATGTTAACATCGCTGGCGTAGCAGTATATCTTTACACGATTTATTACGCCTTTTCAGCTGCAGGATTACTTGCTGCAATTCTTTCAGCGTGCCTGCCCGTGCTAGCAAATATCTATTGGATGTATTCTATAACTATGGATACAGGCAATTGGATGAATATTTACAATTTAGCGTGTGCAGCCATAGTAGTGGGTTATGCTCTAATCCTTATGTTTACAGACGCAGGTAAGGAGTAAAGATCAAGTTATGATAAAACTGCAAAATTACCTAATTGAATTAGCAAATGGGGACGCATAAAAGCTATATTGCGTTGGATATTGCGGCTGAACACTGCCATACGGTTGATACGCTGGTTGTTGCTGGTATTGTTGCGCCATTCCATAAGGTTGTTGATTACCACCATAAGATTGATATTGTTGTGCCATTTGATATGGCTGTTGATACGGCTGCTGATAACTCGAATAATTGTTCGGGTAACCATAATAACTTCCGCCCATAATACCACCACCATAATACGGTTGTTGTTGCATTGGCGGTTGATAATAAGGCTGTTGATAAGACGGTTGTTGGTATCCTCCATAACCACCTCCGTAACCGCCAAAGCCTCCTTGAAAACCACCACCATAACCACTGCCGTAGCCCCCACCATAACCTCCGCCATAGCCAAGTGGCTGCATATAATTTCTTCTTTGCTGTCTTTGCTGGTTAAACTGACCGTAAGCATCAGTGCCTTCGAAAGCTGATTGCAATCTTTGAAGTTCTGCTCTTTGTTCTTCAGTTGGGCCTAAACTACTAGCATAATCATTGTACGCTTTGTACTCATCTGTATCAGTAACCGCAGTTCTATACTGCTGCATTGGATTAGAATAATTGTTCGGGTATTGCTGTCTGATGCCCATGTATTGCTGAAACAACTGTCTTAACTGAGCGCCAAGTCCATCTGATAAATTTGGAATACCCGGAGTTGGCGTTGCGGGAGCTGAGGTTGTTGGAGGAGCAATAGGATTAGCTGGTATTACTTCTGTGCCTGGAACTGTAGGAGTTTCTTGTGGGGGTACAAATTCTGGCGCACCACTGTTATAAAAATCTACATATTTTTTGTATCTTTCACGGTATGATTCATCTGATTCAGGCCCAAGTCCAGACACTGGTTGGCTCATTTTGTAATCTTCAAAAGACATAAGTTCAGAAGGACCTTCTTGCACCAAAGGTAGATCTACTTGCGTAGGGTCTATATCAGCGACTGGATCGGTAACAACAGCCATAGTAGCGCTCCATAGTGATTTAACACCGACGATATATAAAAAAATCCCGTAAAGCAACAAAATAAGCCGAATATTTGTTCGGGTTTGCCCGCAGCGTCCCAACTAAAATGCAAAAAGACGCCCCGCGAAAGAAATAAATTCAGGGCGTCTTTTCTAAAGATGCAAATTTTTACAGGCCATCACCACAACAAGCCTTGGAGCGTAAAAATTAAATCATCTTGTCACTACGTGTTGAAATCAACACTAACTACGTTATCTAACTCTTTGTTCTCATTCACAATAATCGTTCTGTGACCAGTTCCCTGGCAGTAATAACAACGATCTGTGATATAAGCACCAATCCTATCATCGTACTCGGTATACAAACCTTTGCCCATACAAGAATGGCAGTTTTCACTTTCATCAACTATATTCATTTAAAGCTCTCAGAGATAAAAAAGTTTAAAAAACTTTCTGTAATTGTTATTTTCTTTGGCTCAACAGGTTTCGAAGCTTTCTTCATAACCTTCTTCATGTTCTTAACCCAAGCACCACTATCTTTTAATTTATAAATAATATAATGCAATTGATTAGGCTCTAAACCTAGCTTTTTAGCTATAGCTTTGTTTGAAAGCTCACCTCGAAACGCAAGATCGTGCGCCTTATCAATTAACGCCTGGGGGTATTTAGATTTTATTTCCATTTATCTGCTCCTTTATTGCTAATCCTATGTTCATTGCTATCTGTGGAACAATCGCGTTCCCTAGTCCTTTAAGTCTGTCCACCCTTCTGGGTATCCCATGAGCCACTCGACCCACGTCGGGTTCAACTGACCATATACTTTCTGTCTGCCCCCAGCCGCATCTATGACCTCTGTTGTTAAGCTCTTCTGTGAACCCTTCTTGCCCCTCGTCCTGTCCTGATAACCCTGACGACCCTCGCTTGCCGCTGGTGTTGGCCACATATGACCTGCTACTACTTCCTCTAGGTTGGACTTGTTTCGGTTCGCTAACTGCTCCCTGTTCTCTTCCGTTATCATCGGGTGTACTTTGTTCGCTCTGGGTGTCGGCCACATTCTGTTCGGATTCTCCGCTAAACTGTCGGTAACTGCCGCATTCAAGTTCCAACCGTGAGTTCCCTCTATCTGAGACTTGGTTGGCTTCTCCGCGTATGCCATTCTGGATGATGCCCTCGGAGTCGGCCAAAGTGCCATCGTCTTCTCGTCCACTTGCTCTCGAAGGTTGCTCGGTCTGGCTCTGCCCTTGCGATGCCCCTCTTGCATCTTCTTCGTTG
>Ga0208644_1000887_pt1 | contig 26505 bp, 34 predicted proteins | sample VirMetDEL_Nov_18_FD_184517 | JGI IMG/M metagenome (GOLD analysis project Ga0208644, IMG submission 184517) | Aqueous microbial communities from the Delaware River and Bay under freshwater to marine salinity gradient to study organic matter... | ecosystem: Environmental > Aquatic > Marine >...
CGTCCGGAACAGCGAGTCGGAGTCCGAGGTCGAGGCCTCCTCCTCCAGAGCAAAGACTGAGGACGGTAGATGCAGCCACACTTGCAGCCCCTTCCGAACTCGCCATACTTCTCATCGATAGACTTCCGCCACTACAGTAGTACCGCCTGAATCTGCTCCGTCTCAAACGGCGGCACAACGCGCGACTCGATAGCGCGGAACGTGCGCGTCCATCGCTGCTTCGTTTCTGTCGGCTGGTCGGTACGGCGCGGTCGTCCATCCGTGTGTTGCCACTGTCCTCCACCAGCAGTACCTTCGTTGATCCACCCGCTAGCTCGCAGGCTAGCGCCATTCTCTGAATCAAGGATGTACGTCTGAATGCGCGCGAACCCCATCTCCCTCGCCACCCGCGCACACGCCCCATAGAGAGCACTGCAAGCGTTCGGCGTCCCGTCCGTGCAGAGCCTGGTAACTTCTGCAACCTCCACTGGAGAGCCAGCGAGACGTGCCACAGGGCGTCCAACGATGGCTACGCCGCACATCCTTCCTTCATCCCAAGCAGACAGTGAGAATCTGTGTCCTTGCGCTGGCTTGTGATGACGGTGATGCATGGATACAAATGCGTTGGCGTCTACTAACTCGCATGGACGCACGACCACGCTCACGGCGTCCCTCCATGCCGATGTACTTTCGTGATCCTTGGCCAGCCGTCCTTGTAGCGGTCAACCCTCCAGAGCCAACCGCGATCCCGCTGGCCCCGCGTCCGCTGGGCGATAACCCCGCCGATACACGACGCCCCGTAGACAGCCGTGAACCGTTCGGGGACGCGCGTTGTTTCCCCCTCAGGGAGCGTTCGCAGCCATGCCACGAACTCACCGCGCTCTAGAGTGCTGCTGTCCTTCATTGTTACCGCGACTCCTTGAGCGTGAGCTGTCCTCGAGGCGGGTCGACCTTGAGCGTGCGGACCTTGTCCCAGAGCTCTCGGCCGATGCCGTCCTCATATGCCAGGTGCCCGATAAGCCATCGCACCTGCTCGTCGGTGAGTGTGATTGCGTGCATTGACGTCCCCTCCTGCGCGGCGTCTATGCGGTCGGGATACCGCTCGACGCCGTCTCGATTGCGTCCAGCCATCGGTCGGCCAGATGCCCGGTTACTTCTAGGTCTGGCTCGGTCTCGATGTTGGAGAGCTTGCCCTGTGTCCAGCCGAGCAACGTGGCGACCGCTACCTGCGGCAGCCGTGCAGCCTTGCGCCGCACTACAAAGTCCTCAACCCTCATTCGTGCCTCCTTCTGTTGCGCGTGATGGATGCGCGCCCCCCGTTCGCGCTGCTCTAGGCCAGCGCCACCAGCCCATCCTTGTGGACCAGCGCCTGAGCGGTCGTCGGCGTGAAGCCGAGCGCCGCAGACTTGCGGACTGTGTACGAGCGGACGCCGTCCGCGCGCATGGCGCTGCAAGCGCCGACCGTAGCCTCGGTCGAACCGAAGCCGCCCAGGTCGAGGCTAACCGCCTCGCCGCACTCGTGGCTAGCAGGGCAGGTGATGTAGGTCATTGGAGGCTCCTTCTTGACCTAGTGCCGCGTTCACGGCTCGTTTGATGTATCTATATATAGCAGGTTTCCGAGGCTATGTATAGCCCTTCAAGAAAGATTTTCAGAAATATTTTTTGACGTTAGATTTGGTAGTATTTGCCGCCGGCGTAGAAGCCTCGTCCGGATTCGGTCTCGATGACGTGCACGAGCTGAGGATGCAGCGCGCCGCCGGCCACGGTGCCGACCAGGAAACCCTGTTGCCAGTTTGCCACGCCTCGCACGTAGTCCAGGTCTTTTCGGCAGAGCGCGCCCTGCTCGTACCAGGTATGCGAGCGGCCGTGCATATCGGTGACGCTGTAGCTGCCGAGCCGGTGCGTGTGACCGTTGACGCCGGAGCTGCGATATCGGTCCATATGGCGCTTCGCCGTGTACGCGCTGTAGGCGGAGACGAAGTTGCCGTGTGTCAGGACGAAGCCCAGGTACTCGATGTGTTTGCCGTATGGCACGAAGCCGGCCGCCAGCTCGTCGAGCCGGAGCGCTTCTGGAATGTCTCTGACTAGGAATGAGAACCCCTGAGCGTGCCGCCAAATGGCGCGCGTTAGCCGTTCCTCGTGATTCCCATCTACCCACCAAATGCGCGCGTCTTTCGCGGCCAGCCGGCGAAGCCGTACCAGCACGTCACGCGCCATTTCTAGCTCAGTGTCGAGATTAAACAGCCGTTCCGGCCGTTTGTCGAAGTCGCTGATCTCGTAACAGTCGATAATGTCGCCGTTCAGGACAATGTCGTGCGGCTTGAAGTCCTCGACGAACCGATAGACCGCCTCAAGCAGCGCCTCGTCCACGAACGGCAGCTGGAGGTCTGACAGGCTAACAAACCGCGTGCCGTCTGGACGGTCGGTAATCTCGATGTTGTCCCGGCTCTTGTAGTACCGGAACAGCCGTTCCATCTGCTCGTCGGCGGCTTTCCGCTCAGGCGGAACGCCTGCCGCTTCTATATGCGCCTCGTACCCACACTCGCGCGAGCAGTAGCGCTGGTCGCCTTTGTACGGCTTGAACGTGGATCCGCAGCGGTCGCAATCGCGGATGGTCGTGCCGACGCGCTCGCGCTCTTTCTTCGCCGAACTCCTGCACGGCTTACAGCGCTTTGCGTGTGACGCCGTGGTCTCGAACACGACGCCGCAATCGGCGCAGGTGTACCGCTTCTGCTGCGGCATTACTGGAGGCTGTTCGCCTCCGCCGGCGGGTCGAGCTCGGCGAGCCACGGCCACCGGACCCGAGCATACCGATACAGGCGAGCGGCAAAACCGCCGACGATTGCGCCGATGACCAGCGCCTCCTGGTCGCCGATACCGTGCTGCATCAGCACCCATGCCACCAGCGCGGTCGTGCCACCGGTAACGCCGCCGTCGCGGATCGCCTTGAGAGTAGACAAAGACATCAGCGCTTCCCATCAAGAATGTCGTGCAGCACCTGTACGTCGCCCTCGGCGTGCCGGTGCTCGTCACGGATTAGCCTAAGCATGTCCTCGAGCCGGAGCCTCGTCAGCCCCGTATCGAAGCCGTCCTCGCGGTTCGGGTCGTTCACGTATGCCTCCCACGGTATGCGCCCGTTTGGGCACGTTGTCGCCGCCCCTGGCGCTTCACGGTGCTCGAGCATGGTGACGCCGCGTACCGGCTCCCATCCGAGCTCTTGAGCAAGCCACCGCACGAGCCCGGTGCTAGACGCGAGTTGCTGGTCGGTCAATGGCTCGCCCTTCTTGCCCTCGTGCTCGATGCCGATGAACCGCTCGTTTGACGCTTTGCCGCCGGCGTGCCAACAGCTCTGGTCGAGGTCGTAGTGTTGGAACACGCGCCCATCGGTCATGATTGAGAAGTGCCAGGACGCCATCGCCTGACCGTCCAGCACGCTCCAGGCTCCGGCCTCGCCGCCCTCCATGCTGTGCAGCAGGACGCCGGCGCCGGCGTTAGTAGCGCCCCATGACTTTTGCGGTGGCCCCGGTCTCCACGTTGCGCCGGGATACCTGCTCACTTGTTCACCATCGCCATGTAGCCGAGCACGACGGTCGGCAAGCTTGCGAAGATAGTGAGCGCCAGCAGGAACCCCTTCACCTGTGCGCGCCACTCGACCAGGCTGTCGAGCGTATGACCATGCGCGTCGAGGCGCCGATTCACGGTGTCGAGCTCGCGCACCAAATTAGGGTCCTGCATTGACGGATACTCCACTCTCCCGCTATTGCCAGTCGTTGACCCAGGAGCGTAGTAGGTAGCGCGCCATCACGAGCACAAGCGTCTTGATTTCGCTCGCCGTCACGTCGGCATCGTCTTTGGCGAGGATCGTTTGGATGGTGCCGAGTGTCCCGGAGAGCGGAGGCATCGCTGCTACAGCAGTAGCGTCGGGCACGGTCAAGATGGGCATGGCGGCCACGATGGGGTCATAACTGGCGATCGCGATGGCGATCGCATCCTCCGAGACGCCGGGGAAGTCCACTTCCACCGAGCCGTCGTCGTGCTCCGTGTGTTCAACCGGACCCTCGAGCGTCTGCCCGATGAGGATATGGCCGCAAATATTCGCGTCGTGCTCACCCGGAGCGAAGCGATACGTACTCATTACGCCAACCTCCACGCGATGATAAACGAACCGGCGTAGATGATGCAGTCGGAGGCGTTCGATGTGTTCTGCGCCGCCTGCAACTGCACGGTGCCCGCCGTCGAGGAGTTCACGACCACCCCAGAGAGCCGACAGGTTTTGCCCTCTGCCGTCGCGCCACTGGCGAATACCTGATTTTCTGCCGTCCAGTTCGCAACACGGTTACTGCGAATCGTGGAAGTCGTCGCGCTAATATATGACCCGGTGACAGCCGCCCCGGACGGAACCGTGAACGCCATGTCCATGCCCGGTGTGGCGGGGATCTTGCACTGTGCGTCTACCTCGAAGTACCACACCTCAGACGCACCAATCGAGAAACTCAGCCCCGTGACATTCGAGACGGTTGTGTCCGCGTTCTTCGTGAAGTCCGAGGTAGTGTAACTGGTTGTTGGAACAGCATTGTCCTTCAGGTATTGAAGGCTCCCACTCGCGCCGAGCAGGTCGTTCCAGATCGTCGCGGTGATGACGTCTCCGGTTGTCCTGTCAGTCGGAGCGTTCCAGCTAGCCGTCATGTTTCATTCTCCCTAGAACCCGAGCACGGTCGTCGTGCCGAGCTCTCCAGTACCGAGCACCCAGAAGCCGGAGCGTCCGGTCGTGCTCTCCAGCGTGAACTTAGTTTGCATGTTACCGGCCACGACCGAGGTCGTGATACCAGCGATAAACACCTCCTGCGAGATGGCAGAGCCGCCGCCAGGAGGCGAATACGTGACGGTGACGCGGTCGCGGATTTGCCTCGACAGCGCCTGCGTCATCAGGTCAGCGTGCGCCTGCGGCGCAATCGTAATCGACCGGATGCGGAGCTCGGGCTCTTTGAACTGCGCCAGCAGGTAATCCGCCATCGAGTCGACCTCGGTGTCGGCGCTGTTCATCAGGTTTATGACGCTGTAGCTGTGGCGCCCGTAATTGCCGATCGCCGTCGAGTCCGAAGCCGTCTGCGCCGTGCCGCCAGTACGCTGTAACCGGATATCGTTTTTGATTAGGTCGCTGTTGTACTCAATCTCAATGTCGGTGATGGTCAAGTTTCCGGTGCCGAACGTCGCCTGCGACGTGTTCGACCTGGTCTCGTCGAGGATGGCGTGCCGGTCGTCGAAGTGCAGAACGCCGTCCGGCGTCGAGTAGACGGCTCCCTGCTCCGATGTCTCGACCAGCTGGAGCGCTGTCAGCGCGTTTGTAGCCGTGAACGTGGTCGCCTGGAGCGTCGATTTGCCTGTCTGGACGCTGGCAGACGCTACGCCGGCAGCGTCGAGGATGTTCTGTGCGGCCACGTTCGACAGGCCAGCCGTGGTCGTGATGCTAACTTCAGCGCCGGCGAGATCGGCCATCAGGTCGGTAGCGCGGACCGTCGCCATCGCGTCGGCGTTCTGCTTGTAGCCGAAGTCCCATGTTCGGATCGTGCCACGGAACAGGTCATACTCTACCGCCGTGGTCGGATGCGTCGCCTTGATACGGATGCGGCGCCCCGGCTTGATTTCCGTCACGCCTCCGGAGACGTGCGGCCCCGACAGATTGGTCGGGTCATATGCCCGCGTGCGGTTGTCCAGCGTCACGTTCGCCGTAGCCGGACGATAGTATGCGAGCTCGCGCGATTTGCCGTACTGGATGTTGATGTCGCGGACGTCGGTATATACGTCCTCGTAGACGGATGGGTCGTCAGCCGTGCCAAGCGTCACGCTGCCGAGACCGCCATATCCAAGCGTCCAGCCTGACAGGTCGGCGCCGGATGCGAACCGGATCTGCACCTTGAACGTCGGCAGCGCGACCTGCGGCATTTACTGAACCGCCCCGGCGCTGATAATCGCGCCACCTTGCGCCGATGCCGCGTTGATAGCGTCAGCGACCGCGCGGCCAGTAGCGGCAGGGTCGGTAATCACGCCGTTGACGTTGACGATGGTCGTCATGCCCAACGTGTCTTTCAGCAAACCACGATTCAGCGCCTCGGTAATGTCAACGCCTGGCATGCTGCCGGTCGCGATAAACCCGCCTTCCGCCGTGGTACGTCCGGTCAGCCCGAGCGTAGCGGCCTCCGCAAATGCGGCCAGCCCACTCGCCGTTTGTACGGTCATGTTCGGCCCACCAACGTCGCGCCAGAGCTGCTTCGTCAGATCGAAGATAGACTTGTTGCTCGCGTCAGCGGCGTCCTTGAGCCTTTTTGCTTGAGCGGTCAACCCCTTCATAACGTCGTCAATGATGCTGGCAACGTCGACGCCGTAGAGCTGCGCGATCTGGTCGGCGACGGAGAGCGCCTCGGCTAGAATCTTTTCTTGACTCGCCTTGACCTCGGCGACCGCCTTCTCGCCGCCGTTCATGTACGCCTGCACCTGGTCGACGAGGAACTGGTCGTTGATGGCCTTCATTTGTTCGGCCATCGTCATTGTGTGCTCTGCTGCATTTTTAGAGCTTGCGATGATGTTGTTTCCGACCTTCTTGAACTCAGGTTCAGTCATTTTTACCTTGCTGATCCAGTCGGGAACCCATCCGGCAACATTTTCGGCAGCGTCGATAAAGTCTGTAGCGGCAGCGTATCCCTTTGTCGCGCCAACCAGCAGACTTACGCCGATTTCGCCGGTCTGACCTCCTTGCGCCGCCATCGAAGCGCCGAAGTAGACGCCGAGCGCGCGCATGATTCCGCCCTGCTCCTTGAGCTGTGCGCCTGCCTTCTGAGATTCGGCTACAGTAACGCGCTGAGATTCGTTGAACTTGTCGAGAGCGTTTGATGCGGTCTTGAACGCATTTGTAAGCGCATCGACGCCTGTTGCGAACCCGTTAGCCCATGACTCGCCATTCTGCTCGATAAGTTTTGCGATGCTATTGGTAACGGCGTTGACTGGCTCGTAAAGAGCGGCGCCAAACTTAGCTGTTAGGTTTTCGACAGCAGCCTGCAACCGCCGTTGACTGTTCGCGAGACCGTCAGAAGTACGAGAGAAGTCACCTTGTGCGTTCTTCGTTTGCTGGAGAATCAGCGAATATGCAGCCTGCGCCTTGTTTGCTGCGTTGAGCTCCTCGCCAGTACGCATCAATCCGAGCCTCATGGCCTCTTGCTCGATAGCAGCCTGATTCAGATTGACGCCAAGTGTACGTAGCGGCTCTGCTTCACCAACCAGGCCAGCGCGGATCTTCTCTAGCGCTTCAGGCACGCCGCCTGCAAGGTTGTTGAACGATGCAAGGTCAGCGGCAAGTTGCACGATGCTCGTGCTCATGCCGGCTGATGCCTTCTGAGAGACGCCCATAGACGTTAGTAAGTTGCCGAACGTCCCAAGATATTCGTTCGTGACGCGAGTCGATAGACCAAACGCATCAGCAGAACGCGCCGAGAAGTCCTCCAGAGCTGCCGCCTGGTCTCCAAACACAACGCGCAACTTAGACAGTGACTCCGATGCGTCTGACGCTGCCATGACAGCATTACGCCCAAACCCGATAATTGCCTGTGTAACTTGAACGGATGCAAATGCAGCGCCAGCTGCAAATACCGCAGATTTCAACCCACCAAATGACGAAGTGACGCCGTTGATTGTCGGCGTAGCACGGTCGTCAGCGGTTACGGTGATCTTGACCTCGTTAGCCATCGCGATCTCCGAAGTAGCCGCTCGTTGATAGGATGCCGTGCATCCTCAGAACCCAAACCGGCTGATCCATGACGGCGCCCTGCTCAGGGAGCGACGAGTAGGATTGGCATAACCCGTAGATCATTTCGGCCTCTGCCAACTCTATCGGCTTGTACACCGTCGAACCGTCCGTCCGCGTGCCGCCTCCGACGTGTCTCCACTCCGCGAGGCGGCGTGCTAGTTTCCCGATCGCCCTCCCACCGCATCCGTCCAGGCAGAGAAGATCGCGTTCGCAGCTGCTACCGGAATCTGAGACAGACCTTCTCCGGTAGCAGGGACCGCCTCGCCGCGCTTGCTAATGTCCCACTCCACGAGAACCGCGTCGCCGAACATCATGTAAGCCTCGACGATCTTCTCCATATCTCCGTCCTGTGCAGCGTTCCACATGCGCTGCATCTTCGCGAAGTCGCGGATGCTCATATCGAGCGAGCACTTGACCGTCGCGCCAGCGAGAACCGTACCTTCGGCAAACTCTAGCGCGACGGTCGTGCCACCTACTTCAAACATGTTCCCCTCCTCGTGTTACTAGACAGTCGTCCACGACGGCGACGTGCCGCTCTGGAGCTGGAGGCCAGCCGTCCAGGTCAGCGTGCCATCGTTGCCGCGCGTGATGTTGTATGAGTCGACCAAGCACTCCATCGACAGGACGGGATTGCCGCCAGTGTTGCCGCCGATGGCATAGGTGACCGTCCGCGTGCCCGTACGGGTCGAGAACACGCTGTGCGCCTGATTCGAGGCTGCGTTGAACACGCCCGAGACCGCGAACGAACCATCCGCCAGCCCGATGAGCCGCTCCATCGCGCTCTTGTCGAGGCCGGTGATGTCGATCAGGTTCTGCCCGACGTTCACGCCGAGATTGGTGACGTCGTTTGAGATGTCCTTCAGCGCGCCGGCGCTGTTGTCCACCGCGAAGTAGTCGCCGAGACCGCTCTGCTTTGCCATCTTGAACTCCTAAACTAGAGTCGGGCGAACCCGACAACGAACACGAGATTGGTAAACGTGCCGGTCGTAACCACGCGGACGTAACGGTTGACGGTGCCGGTGACGGCCACGCGCTCCGAGGTCTGCGCGGTTACTGCGGTGAACGTGATGAGGTCGGCCCAGGTGCTGTTGTTGGTCGAGCTCTGAACCTTGACCGTGGCGGTGCCGGAGTCGATCGAGACCGCCTGCAAGTACCCGACCGCGCCGTCGCTGGTGCCAGCCGTCTGGTCGACACTGGTGCTGTCCGTGGCGCTTGCGTCCGTCTGCTTCGGCCCGGTCGTCAGCAGCACGCCGAAGTCGAGCTGCTGGCCTGCGGTGCCCTGGTACTCGGCAACGGTCGCAATCGCGCTCCCAGGCGCCCTGGTGACGTTGTAGCTGGCCTGCTTTGCATTCATGCCGAGGCAGGCGTCGCCGAGCGCGGTGCCGAACCCGACGACGACGAGCTGGTCGGCGGTCGGCAGCTCGCCGCTGTTGCTCGTCCATACCGCATGGTCGCTGCTTTGCTCGAACCAGCCATTGACCGAGACCGTGCCATCAGACAGGCCAGCGATACGCGCGACCGCGTCATTATCGAGCGCGGTCACGTCGAGCATTGCCTGTGAATAGCCCATGTTGTTGAGCGCGTTTGCATCGCCACTCAGGTCATACCCTGCGGCGTACAGCCGGACGCCGAGACCGCTCTGCTTCGCCATCTGTTACTCCTTACGGTGTAATCGTGCTCTCGGCGTAGATGTTGACGTCGAACGGGATCGTGACCACGCGGAACACGTTGCCGCCGATCTCGATGTAGCCGAACGTCGCATCGCCAGGTCGCGAATCGGCAGCGTTGCCATTGAGCGCGGAGTCGGCCCGGAGCGCTGTCTTGATGCCGACCACGGCGTCCCACATTTCCGCCTCGATGGTCTCGCGCACGTTAGGCGATGACTGGACGCGCCAGTAGCAGCGGATGGTGAACTCCGCCACGGTCGACGAGTCGCCGAGCGTCGTGAAGTCCTCGCGGTGCTGCGAAAGCCAGAACGCCGCCATCGGCGTTGTCGGCACGCTGAGCGGCTCGCCGATGTAGACCATCGTGAACGTCGGATTCGTCACGCTGGACAGCGCCGTGTCGATGGCAGTGATGACGCCTGCCCTGCTCACGTCAGCGCCCTCTTGATAGCCGCGCCCATGATCTGCTCAATGCGGCGCCGGTTGCCGTTCCACTTGCGCCACGTTTCCTCGAACATGTGATATCCGGGGAACCGCGTCTGGACGCCGCGCCGCTTGCCGGTCTCCACCCAGTACACATACTTGACCGGCTCGCCGGTGAGCGCGCCTGAGCGGACCTCGAAGCCGAGATCGGAGAATTGTCGCGCCGCGATGCTGCCGCGCAGCCGGCCAGTCCTCCAGCCGTGGCCCTGGTAGAGCTGGTCTTGAACGTCGGCGCTGATCTCAGCGGAGACGTCGAACATGCCAGCGCGGACGGCGTCCTTGATGCGTCCTGAGACGTTCGGCGCGAACAGCGGCCCGGAGACGGTAATAGTCGTCACTAGAACACCAGCCCGCCGGCGTGCATGTAAGTCTTGTAGTGATTGAGCAGAGAAAGCGCGTCTTGAATCTCGCCCGCTGCCCGCGTCGTAACACCCTGCTCGGTCGTGCCAACAGTTTCGACGATGCCCATGTCGCGGCTTCGGTATTGCGTGCGCGCGATTTCCATGCAGGCAATCGTTACGTCGTTCGGATACTCGATGTGGTAGATGGTCGTCGCGGTCAGGTGCGTTGCAGCCGTCGTGCCGTTCACACCACGGATAACGGTCAGCGTCTTGTTATTGGGGGAGACCGCCGTCACGTACATTTGCTCGCTGTCGACCTTGATGGTGACGCCAGGAGCCAGCGTGCCGATCAGCGTTACGACGATGCTGGTGCTCGTGGTCGAGCTCACGGCTCCGTCGAGTGAACCGTTCGTGTGCGACCGATCATCCCACCCCCAGGTACCAGTAATCGAGAGCACCTGCTGACCAGCGCCGAGCGCCTTCGTCGTGTTCTCGGTGAGCTTAAGCCGGAACTTAGGGATGTTGTTGTACGGCTCGAGGATGTAGTCGTTAGCCAGGCCAGCCGTCAGCGTCTGGCTCGTCGTGCGCGCCGAGTCAGCGTATGCCGTGACCGTCGTCGCGGAGATGATCCAGCGGTCGAGCGGCACGACGGACGCGCGGTATTCAGAAGTCGCGATGCCAACGTCGCGCATGTAGTAGCGCGGGTCATAGCGCAGGTCGCCGGAGCCGAGGTCGTAGAGCCTCGTCTCGACGGTCGGCCCGAAGCCATCTCCAACGTAATCGTCAATCACACGAGACGAGTGCTCAAGAATCTTGAGCATCACGTCGCTGTCAGCCGACCAGCCGCCAGAGTATGCGGAGCCGGCCAGGTATGCCCGGAACGTGTCGAGGTCGGCGTAGGAATGGTAGACGTGGAACGCTGTCACTTCGTCACCTCTGCCCTGAGCATCTTTTCCTCGTCACGCACGCCGGGAATCGCCCACCGTTTCCGTTGCTTGCCTGCTCGCCGGCGTCGGAGGGAAACGCCGGCGAGCAGGTCAGCGAGACGGAGCGGGAGGGGAACGCCCACGTCTGCCACTAGAACCGACGCCTGCGCTTAGACGTTGCAGGAGCCGATTCTGCGCCCTCCACGGATTCGACCGCAGCCTCGGCCGATTCGTCGTATTCCGACGCCGTAGCGGCCACCGGAGCGGCCTGCTGCGACGTCGGCGTGAAGTAACCCGGATACCGCTGCACCAGCTCCGCGTCGAGCTGGTACTCCTGTTCCGCCTTGTAGCTGGTGTCAGCGATGCGCCGGGAAACGATGCAGCGGTATGTCGGCATTACTAAGTCCTCATATCCCCATGCAGGACGACCATCGCCGACGTGACGTCGGTCGCAGCACCAGACGTCAGGACGACCTTGACGAACGGCTTGCCGTCCGGGAAGTCGAAGTCGACGTACTGGACGGTGTTGTCGTCAGACGGACCGAAGCCAGCGACAGCGGCGCCGGTGATGTCGGCGTAGGTGCCGCCGCTCGTGGCGCTTGCCTGAACCTTCGCGGCGCAGGAGCCGGTCGTCGCGGTCATATTGCCGACGTAGACGACGAGCGTGCCGCTCTTGTAGTTGGTGCCGTCGATGGCATCAGACAGGCCACCGGCCGGATCGACCGTTCCAGCACGCGCAGCGGCCAGCGGCGGAACCGCGATGACCGGAGTCGAGCCGACCGAGCCCTGACGGAACATCGGCATGATGCGTTCCTTTCGGTAAGCCGGCCGACCGTGTTACCGGCCGGCCGGCTTGCTAGATGCTTACGCCTTGACCTTGAAAATGCGGAAGGCGTCCGCCAGGCCGACGCGACCGTCGCCACGCTTACGCATGAAGAAACCGACCTGGTCGTTAGCGCGGTAAACCGAGTCATCACGAGTGACGCTCATGCCCACGCGGTCGATCAGGTAGTAGTCGCGCCAGTCGCCGATGCAGCCGAGCTCCTCGGCAGAGCCGATTGCCGCGCCGTTGTCCCAACCAGTACCGTCGAACGCAACGACCGCCTTGCCAGCGATCGGGCCCTCGGGATTCTCGCGCAGGGACGAGAGCAGGTGCACACCAGCCGCCGTCGTGCCAACGCCCGCCAGGTAGCCGAGGAAGCTCGACGAGGTCGAGATCGCGGCGTTCGTGCGGAATTGCGCCGGCAGGTCGAAGTACCAGGCCAGGAAGTCGGCCACGGTCACCGCGTTGTTCGCCGCCGTCGCCGGCCCGTCCGTCGCCGAGGTTCGGATGCCCTCATGCTCGGTCGTGCCGTCGCCCTCGATGATCTGCTGGTCCTCGTAGCGACCGGCAGCCTCAGAACCGATCTGCGCGAGCAGCGCCGGCAGGTTAGCCTGCGCGTCCTCGAGCAGCTCGGCGGAGACCTTCACGGTGCCGCCGCTCTTGCGAACGTTGAACGAGACCTGGCCAACGGTCGGCGTGTTGTCGCCGTAGGTGGCCTCCTCAGCGATCGCCGCCCACGTCATCGAGCCGAAGGTCGGGAAGTAGCCGTCCTTCAAGCCAGTCGTAACGACGGTGCAGTACGGGCGGTGCAGACCACCAGGCACACCAGGATTGTGGATCACGTTCGTCCGGTAGTCCTCCGGGACGAAGTAACCGCCTTCGCTGTCGGTGTTCTCCTGCATCGCCTTGATCTCGGCGGAGGTAGCGGTGCGCCAGAAGTTGCTCGCGTTGACGGTGCGGTCGGAGAACCAGCGCTTGAAGGTCTCGGCGTAGAAGTCCGCCTCGGCCTTCAGGTTAGCGCCCATCTTCTCGCGAACCCAGACCGGCTGAATCGCCGGCGACAGGCCCTTGATGTAGCCGGACGGAACGTAGTTGCTATCCGTGTGCGAGCGGTAGGTGCCGTCGGAGCGCTTCACGTTCAGCGCGTCCATCTCGCGCTCGGCGGTCACGACCGGCACGTCGTTCGTCGGGCGGTTGAACTCGCCCTTGAGGAACTTCACCTGGTCGATCGCGTCCTGCGCGTCCTTCGCCTCAGACGCGAGCGCCTGAGCGTCCTCGATCATCTTGCGGCCCTTAGCGATCTCGCCAGCCTGGATCGCGGCCTCGGCCTGAGCGATGAGGCCTTCGGCCTTCTCGCGCATCTTCTCAACCTGAGAAGCCATTATCGGGAACCTTTCCTGTGCGTTTGCTTAGTTGCTCTCGGCCAACAGCAGCCGAGCGAGCTCGAGTCGGATTGTCGCCAGGTCAACGGCGACGTCAGCGGCCGAGGCGGTGACTGACGTCGTGGCAGACCTGAGTTCAGGCGGCTCGAGCCCTGCATCCCGCAGATGCGATGCAAGGTGTTCATACACACCTTCGATGTCCGCATCCGGGATCGTTGTTCCACCGCGCGCTCCGTTCAGGACAGCGATGCCGGTCACACACGCGCGAGTGTTGGCAGCGCCGACGTTGCCATCGGCGGAGACCTCATGGTGAATGAAGCGATACGAACCCTTCAGGTCAGGGTCTGCGCCATCGTCGACATAGGCGAAGGCGTCCTCGTATGCCATCCCGTCGTCGATCGGCAGCCGAGCCTCAGCAGCCGGCCCATCCCACGGCGAGTCGTCGGTAGCGGTCTCGTGCGGAGGGAGTGCCTCCTTACGGCTCACCACGTCCGCAGCCTTCGCCGCGATGGTGCCGGTGCCAGGCGAGGCGCCGCGTAGCACGCTCGAGACCTCAACCCAGTCTAGGTTCGCGATGCGCCGGACGGTCTTGCCGGCCTCGCGGACGGTGCGGAGCGCGCCGGACGGAATGTTGAACCCGACCGACCACTCGCGGACGTATCCGCCCTTCACGTTCGAGAAGGCGTCGCGGCCGGCCTGCGTGTCCATGTTGAACTGGATGCGCGTCCAGAGCTTCGCGGTGCCGTCGCCCATTTCAACCGGACGCGCGTCGACCACCTTGCCAACGACCTGATTCGGGTCGTGCCCGACCAGCGCCGGAATCGGCAGGTTCTTGTAAATGCTCTCGTCAAACGCGAACGGCTCGATAATGTCGCCGTCGAGGTCGATGGCGCCCATCGTGTTGGTGAACGCCTCGACGATGCCCTGCGACTCGTCGACGACCTTGACCTGAGACAGCTGCGTGTTCTTGCGTTCCATCGGTTACGCTCCCACGGTTTGCGGCAGGTTCATTTCCTCGGTTTGCGTCAGCGATATCGGCGTCCAGGTCAGCCGGCAGTTAGGATGCGAGTAGACCGCAGCCGCATCGTCCGCGCTGTAGACCTGGCGGTTACGCTGCACGCACGTCCGGCCATCCGTGCCGATGTAGTTATCGTTCGGATCGCCGTCCGGGTCATATGCGCGCATGTACCGGAGCCCCTGCTGCCGGTAGTAGCCGACAGCCGTCGCGTTCTGCGCGCGCATGACCTCGGTCCGCGCAATCGTGCGCGCGCGGTTACGGTAGGTTTCCTCGACCAAGCTGTTGACGCCTGGATATGCGTCAGCCGGCACGCCGCGCGCCACTTCCTCGATGGTGTATCCGCGCTCGATGCCGATTTCAATCGCTTTCGAGACCGCGCTGCGCGTCACGCCGTCAATCTCGGCCGCAGCGTTATCGGCAATCCCGACCAGCTGTTGCACGATTGCCATGTTGTCGCGCCACTCGATAACGCCGGCAACGCCTGACGCCGCGATGGTCTCCCAGGTCGCCTTGATGATCTTTTCGTACTCGCCGCCAAGCACGCGCGCCAGCTCATTCTGCGAGCCGGCAGGGAACAGCATTTCGACCGTTACCTCGTCTGGCGCAATCTTGGCGTGAGCCGTGGCGCGAGACATCTGGCGGCCGAGCACGCCGGCGACGCGCGACCGAAGCTGCGCGAAGTACCGCTGCATCGCCTTTTCGACGTCGTCGGTCAGACGCTCACGCTCCGCGTTCAGCCGGTCGCCGAGCGCCTGAGACCGAGGAAGCGCACGCTCCTTCAGCACCTCATCGGCCAGTCGACCGGCGCCGAGCTGCTTGATTTCCTCGGTCTCAGGCGCGGCCAGAATCTGCGCCCCGTCCGGATTGACCTCGACGACGTTGATCGGAACCCGCCGCAGGTCGCCACGATCAACCGGGTCGAGACCAAGCGAAGCCCGCGCCTCGTTCAGCGTGACGATGCCTGCCTGATACTGCTCGACCGTACGCTTCGATAGCGCGTCAATGTCCTCGGCGTACGCCTTGACGCCGCTGTAGTCGGCCTCGACCTCGGTCTCGCCGTCCTCAGACTCCTGGAGCTCAAGCACGCGCTCGAAGAAGGCTTCGAGCCGGCGAACCAGCGGAGCGATGGTCTCGTCCCAGAACGCCGACCGAGCCTGCTCGTAGTTGCTGTATGTCGACGAGTCCAGGCCGGCCTGCAAGCCGATCAGGATCGGCGGAACGCCGAACGCCGCGCAGATGCGCGTCTCGGTCTGCGCCGTGATGGTCGAGGCGTCCATATCCGCGATGTTCGGCGCGACCTGCTGGTATTCGGCGTCCTCGTCGAGAACCGCGATACCGTGCCAGCCGCGCGGACCGCCGAACGAAGAACGCCACTTCTGGCGCGCGGCGTCGGCTTCCTGCTGCGACGCGATCCGCCGGTTTACCTTGAGGATGCCAGCCGGCACGCCGGCGTTCGCGAAGTAGGCGCGCAGGAACGTCGAGATGCTGGTATCGAGGTTGACGTACCGCGAGACGACCTGGAGCGGAGACAGCCCGTAGACGTCGTCATACGGATTCGGCAGCTTCAGGTGCGCGACGTCCTCAGCGGCAATCTCGTACAGGCGACCGTCGAGGTTGTATTCGTAGTAGGCTACCGTGCCATCCGCCGCGATGTGCACTTTCACGCGGTCAGGACGCAGCAGGCGCAGCGCGACAATGCGCCGGCTCCCGTTGCGGACGCGCATGACGTATGCGTTACCGGAGACCATCAGGTGCACGGTCAGCGTCTCGACGAAGTCCGCTTGGTTTTGCGACTCGTTCGGATGGTCGAGCAGGAAGGCGAGCTCGTTCTTGAGCTCCTCCTTGCCACCGTCCGCGTTCTCGCGCATCAGCCGGAACTCCGGCATCGCAGCAGACGTGGCAATCTCGCGGATGGCAGCGTTCACAATGGTGTTGGCGTTGTAGCCTTCAGCAGCGAAGGCGCCATAGGCGCCCTGCGCGTTGCCATTCTCGAACTGCGGAGCAATCGGAACCGAAGCCGTGACGACGGCCTGCTTGAGCTCTCGTGGAGCGAGCCAGTCAAAAAAGCCCATGACCACTCCGCGTGCGGCTCCGCGGTCGGATCACGGTATCGCGGTAATGTCAACCGTGCAAGTGCTACCAGATGCCAGGACCAGGCGTGTCCAGCATGACTTCGGTGAGCGCGTGCACCAGCGCGTCGACGCGGTCGTCGTGCTCGCCGCCGTCTCCGGTGAAGCTGCCCATCTGATCCTCGAGCTGCGGCAGACCGCCGACGTGATGCACGCGGCCCTGCTCGTAGAGCGCCGCAACCGGCTCGGCCCGGAGCCGCTTCCCACGCGCGGCCCGGATACGCTTGACCGGCACGGTGCCGTCGACGGTGCCGAGCGTGAACTCGACCATCTCGCCGCCCTGATTGTCCTCGACCACCAGCCGGTCAGCCTCGAACTCGTGATACGCCTGCGCCGCGCGCCGTGCCCATCCGTCCGGTGACATTCGGCACGAGCGGTCGTCGATCACGTAGCCGTGACCGTCGACGCCGATGCCGACGACGACGATGCCGGTCTCGTCAGACTCCGGCCCGGACGTTGCAGCCGGGTCGACCGCCACGATGACGCGCGCCATATCCGGAGCCTGCTGCACGCGCAGGTCGTCAAGCTGCCGCATCGTCCAGAGCGCGCCAGGCACGTCGTCGATGAGCTCGCCCATCAGCTCCTGCCGGCCGAGGCGGGTGCCTTCGTACCTGGTGATGATGGCGTCGAAGAACGAAGGCGCGAGGTTGTCGCGGTTGTCGTAGGTCGTGCCGCGCGTCAGCACGCTCGACGGATTGGCGAGGATGGCACGCACCAGCGCCGTCGGCCTCGGCGTTGTGGTGACAAGCGCCTGCGGCCGCTGACCGAGGCGCAAGCCGAACATCAACATATCCCAGGTCTCAGAGTACCGCCACGCGCCGAGCTCGTCCGCCCACGCCGCGTCGTGCTGCGGCCCGCGCAAGCGCTCAGGTTCCTCCGCGCTGTACGTGGTGGCGATCGCCCCGTTCGGCCACGTCAGCCGGCGGCGGCTCGGCTCGTAGACCGGGCGCATACCTGGTCGAGCCGTTGCGAGGATGCCGGATTCGCCCTCGACCATGACGTCGCGCACGTCCGCAGCCGTGGCGCCAACCAGCGCGATACGCCGGCATCCGCCGTCAATCTGTTCATGTACCCATTCGGAGCCGGCGCGCGTCTTGCCGGCGCCGCGTCCTGCCATGTAGATCCACGTCGTCCAGTCGCCATCAGGTGCGACCTGCTCCGGCCGCGCACGGTCGCGCCATACCGGAACATGGCGCCTCGAGCGCGCCTGCGCCATCGCCTGCGCGGTTTGTTGGATTGAGTCAGGCGCCGAGCTTGCCATGCTGCTCGATTGCCTGCTGCACGATTCCGCGCGCCTCGTCCAGAGTATCGACGAATCCGCCGTCCACGAGCATCTGTGCACGTTGGTCGAGCGTTAGCGTCACGGTGACGACGCGGTCTGGAGCGTTCAGCCCCTCGAGCTTGTTGAGGGAGTCCTGGAGCGCTCGAGCCTCGCGGATGGCTTGGGGATTACCGGCCAGCACTTCATCCCAGAGCGCGTTCATCATGGTCTCGTACCTGGTAACGGCCAACTTGATTCGGTCGATGACCGGCTCTAGGTGCAGGTGCTCGATGGCGCGCTGGACGGATGCGTGCGCGTTGTCGGCGTTCTTGTAGCCGAGCGCCTTTGCGATTTCGCCATACGTCGCGCCAGACAGACGCATATCGAGCGCCTTCGCCTCGTTGATGCGTCGCGTCTCCTTCGTTCCTGGTACCAAGCTGCTCGGCATTAGATCCTCCAGCCGCAAGCCGTACAGCTCGCGGTCTCAATCATAATGCGCCCGGTGCAACGTGGGCACTTGCGAGCGTGCTCAGCCATCATCCGCTCGAGCGTTGTGCGCGCGTATTCGAGCTGCTCCTCGTACCAGGCGACAATGTCCGAAAAGTGAGCGGCTTCGAGGATGACCGCGCGGATGTTCTTCTGACCGTGCCCGGTCTCCTCGATGGTGACGATGGGGATGTCGCCGTTCCGCGCTGCGGCCTTCGCCTGCTTGAACGCCTCGTTCACGCGCGCCGACAGAATGGCCTGCCCGTACTTGTGCTCGATTGCCAGCCGGCGACCGGCCACGGTGACGCCGTCAATGTCCGGCGCGTGTCCGCGCTCGCGGCCGGTGACCGGCACGCGCTCGCCTCCGAGGATGCCGGCCATCCGGCGTTCCGATGCCTTCCACGTTGAGCGCGAGGTCATAGCATCCTCCCCTGTACGAGCTCGGCATTAGGTTCTACTTGAGCAGTTTCGATTACGTGTCTGTGTGTGATTCGCTGTCGAGCAATCTCAATGTATCGAGGCTCTTGCTCTATTCCAATGTAGCGGAAGCCTTCATCGAGCGCCGCCATGCCCGTTGTCCCGCTGCCGTTGAACGGGTCTAGAACAACACCACCAGGCGGAGTGACGAGGCGACACAGCCAGCGCATCACGTCTACCGGCTTCACCGTTGGATGGTCGTTGCGCCGCTGGTTCGTGCGTAGCCGGGGGTTGTTCGATCCCGGTGAGGCGTCGTCGCGCGTCTCCGCATCCGTGCGCCGCGCGGGCTCGAATTCCTCCAACCCGGCCTCACGCTCGGAGCGGGACGCTTTGGCAACGTAGAAGAAGCGCGAGGGGCAATCGATCGATTGCACGGCCCACTCGGCGTCGAGGATCGCGGCGGCTTCCTCGTCCAGCAGCACATTGGCGGGCCAGCGGCCGAGCGGTGAGACTCTATCCCTCACAGTAGAGCCACGCACGTTGTCGGGGACTTGCCCCGGGCGATCGTGCGACTTGGCGTCGATTCCGCTGGCGAGCCACCCGTGGCCGCGCCCCGGTTCGTGCTCCCAATCGGCATCGATCCGCGTCGCGTCGATGTTCAGCGCCCCGGTGCCGTGGGCCAGTACGTTCGCCGCGACCGTACCGATCAGCGGCTTCCGCGCCAGCACGATCGGCTCGTACGCGGGCTTGAGCGCAGTGCCCCATCCGGCCCACTGGCGCGCGGCGTCGGTGGCGGGGGCGGTTATGTCGAACGTGCCCCCAAAGCCGTACGCTCCCGCCTCACCCGCGTGTTTGCCGGTGCCACCAGCGATGCCGTTCTCACTGCGCCCGATGATCTCGCGCTCGGCCCATGCTTCACCAGGCGTGCCCTTGCGCCCGTTCAGACGCCACACCTCCGCGTCCATCGCCTCACCGAGCGCGAGCAACGTCCTCAATTCTCGCCACTGTTCCCACGTCGGGACGCTGGCTTCCGCGGCTTGTGTCGTCCAGTGACCGGCCATTCCGTTGAAGCCGAAGTGATCGTCAATGTCGCGATTCGTGAGCGGCGAGCGATCGCGCGCAGCGGCAACGAACGCGGTCACGGTCCTGATCGCCGCTGAGTCGTCGCGCCGCTTATCGATCGCCTTGCTCACGTCGAGCGACTTCGGGAAGCCTGAGCCGTACATCCACGCGAGGCAGTCCCGCACCTCGAACCCGGCGTCCTCGATCGCGCACGCCATCCGGTGATAGGTGCGCGTCCCGCCGAACGCTGCGAGGTGTCCGCCCGGCTTGAGCACGCGCAGCGCCTCGCGCCACATCTCGACCAAGTAGGCGATCCCCGTCCCGTCCCAGTGCTTCCCCATGAACCCGAGCTCGTACGGTGGGTCGGTCACGATCGCGTCCACCGAGGCGTCAGGCATAGCACGCATCACATCCCGGCAGTCGCCGAGGTACAGCGTAACCATGTTTGCATCGTAGTAAGGCTCTACCTCCACCCCTCGCACCCTCCCGCCGTGGTCCACGGCGCCAGACCATGTTCGGCCGCGATACGCTCGGCCTGCTTCGCCTGCTCGGCCAGCGTAGCTGGAACAGGCCCCCAGAACCGCTCCTGCACCTGCCACGCGCCTCGAGAGTGTCCACCGTCCCCGACAGCCTGAGCGTCCCACCGGCTCTCGCACCAAGCGATCCGTGCCAGCGCTTCTTGCCGCTCTGGTGCTACGTGCTGGATAGCCTGCCACTGTTCCAACGTCAGCACGCGCACCTGCTGGCCTTGCGCCAGTGTGACCGCTGCCGGCTCCGGCGTACCAACAGCTAGGACCGCTGCCGGCTCCGGCGTACCAACAGCTAGGACCGCCGGAGGCTCTGATACGCGCGCGCGAGGCTCCTGCGCCTCTGCGGTCTGCGTGCACGCCTGGTACGCATCGACCGCCAACCATCCGGTGAACAGCAGCAGCGCCACGCGCGCCGCGTACAGGTACTTACTCATGCTCAACCCTATCGCAAGCGTCACAACCGTCCCCCCCGACGCAGAGCGAGCATAGCGCGTAGACCAAGTCGCGACACGGCCCCATGCAACAGTGACACATGCCCACGACCGACCACTGAGCCGATTCCGCGGCCTCGAGCTCGCAACCTTCCAGCCCGACCAACGCCTCGCGGATGACAGCGTCGGCATTGAACCACCGTTGGTCGACCTCCTCCGCGCTGATTCCGTGAATCCTGCAACCGTCCGGCACGTTCGCCTCCATTTTTGTATTTCTATTTCTCCCACCGCTGGTACATACAAAAAAAAGAAAGAAAGAAATAGATATATAGAGAGAGTAATACTAAATAGTAGTACCTATTCTTACCTATTCTTGCACCAAGCCAGATTCCAGTATTTGCAACGGTTTCCGTTTTTCGCACCCGCAAGAATGTGCGAGATATCAAACAGCATTTATCGCACCATCTGAAGCGCCATTACTGGAGCCCCCAGACTTTCGCCGGCCTTCCGCGACCGTCTGGCTCGTGTTGCATGATGCGAATAATCCCCCGGTCGGCCATCGTAGCCTCCAGCTCATCAAGCGTCCTGGCGCTCATCTTGAGCATCCTGCCGGCGTCGGAGCGCGTAATGGTGCCGGACCGCTCGCGCAGCATCCGGCGCACGCGCTCGATAGTCTGCTCAGTCCGGCGCTGCTCGGCAGACAAACCGCCGATCTCGTCTGAGAACCGGAGCGCCGCTTCTTCCCACCGCTTGATGACGCGCTGCGCCTGGCGAGCGTCGCGCTCCTCGATGACGACGCGCCGGACGCGCGGGATACCGTCCCCAAGCGCCGATAGCATCGCCACCTTGAGTGCCATCGTCGAAAGCCGCTGCGTGATCTCGTCTGGCGCGCCCTCGATGCCTGCGGCCAAATCGTCTAGGATCGGCTTCGCGGCGTCGGACCAGACAACATCAGGCTCCTGGTCGGAGCTCGACCAGAGGTACAAATCGGAAAGGTAGCCAACCAGGTGCTCGTCTGACGCGCTCGCCGGAAGGTCGAACACTGACCGGCGCTCCGGCATGGCGGTCGGGTAGATGATGGCGAATCGCGGCACAAGTCCAGTCTGCACGTCCCTGTTCGACAGCGTATCGAAGATGGCGCCGGTCGAGGCGGTCAGGACTACCAGCTGCTGGTCGTTGACCTCGTCATAGTCGCTTTGCATGGTGCCGGAGCTCGTCCGCTTGCTGCGTCGGACGTACTTGTAATGTCGATCGTCGTACAGGCGGAGCAGCAGCTCGCGCATCGGCGCCATGTAGCCGTCAGCCTTCAGGATGCCGGCCAGCGCCTCGCCGAACTCGTCCCCTACCAGCAGCGAGCCGACGCGCGGCCTGCCTGCCAGCTGCTCAATCATCGCCTCCGGCGTCATACGCTCGGCGAGGATGGCGGAGGCGTCGACCTGGCGCATGATGCGCCGTGCCAGCCCTAGACTCGTGCTCTTGCGGCTTGAGGTCGTGCCACCGAGTAGCAGGAAGTATAGGTTCGTAGCGAGCCCGTCCGGCCACGCTGCGAGCCGCGTGCGGACGTTCGGCGTAGCCGATGCCAGCAGCGCCAATGCTGCGGCCTCGTGGTACTCGTGCGCCGCGTCCGTCCGTCCTGAGGCGTGCTCGATGTAGCGCGCCACGAAGTGACCGGACGGCCAGCCGTGCGCGAAGCGGTAATCAGCGGACCGGAGTCCGGTAGCCTTCCGCTCCGGATCCGGCTTCGCGGTCGCCACCAGCCGCTCTGCCGGCTCGACTTCCTCCGAGTAGCCCTGCGCCGCCAAGTCACGCGCTGCCGCCTGGTAGTCCCCGCCGTGGTGGAGCAAGGCGTAAGCGCCAAACTTGCTGTATCCGCGCTCCGGCTCGAACGGCGCCGCGCTGGTGCTGAACACGTACAGCAGCCCGGAGCCGGCGTAGTTTGTCGTCGCGTCGATACCGTCTGTGCGCGCTCCCGGCCGGCGCCAGTAATCCTCGCCGTTTCGCTGGTGCACTCGCCGCCATCCGCCGCCCTCGAGCACCTGTGCCCAGGTCGCGCGGTCGTTGAACAGGTCGCCAGGACGTGTTCCGTCGACTACCGGAGCCGTCTGCCGGTCCTCCGGGAACTCGACGCGGTAGCGGCTGAGAGACCGCGCGATATTGAGCACCTGCTCGCGCTCATCGGCGTTCAGCGTTGCGATGCTGCCGGCCTGGAACGGCTCCTGCGCGACGTATGGCGCGCCTGACGGATGCACGGCGCCATATGACGGCGCCACCACCACGAACCCGCCTTCGCCGCGCGTCTCGATACGGACGGTGCCGTCCTCGGCCATCGCGAGCTTCTGATTGCCCTCGATGACTTCGCAGCGATAGAATAGGTGCACCCCTTTAGGGGTCCTCTCTCGGTAGCTGGTGAGCAGGCGGGCGACTGGCTCCGCGTCCAGCCTGCTTGCCAGCTCCAAAAACTCATCGAACGCATGCACCGCGTCGAAGTCGATACACTCCAACCCGCCAGAGACGGCGCCCGTAACCCATCCGAGCCCCGTCCGCTCGTATGCCGAGAACCAACCTCGCAGCTCGTCCTTTGTCGGAAGCCGGCGCTGGTACTCCTGCCACGTCGCCAGGTCTGGACGCTTGCTGCCGTCCTGCCTGACAGGTACTACCGCGATTCCGTCGAGCGTCGCCTGCTTTGCGGCCTCGACGACCGCCATTGTTTCATCGTCCATGTTCCCCTCCTGCTGATCCGTCGCATAGCACCTAGCAGCCCTGGCCACCCGGTAAACCGGCACGCCTGCGGAGTCCCCACCGTCACTTATGACGGAAGCCGTTGCAATCTTGCGATCCATTACTCGCTAGCGTCACGCACTCCCCTGCTCGAGACGCGATTACAAACAGCCCGAACGTCGCCCGGTTTTCGATGCCGGGCAGTACGGCCGGTGCAGACCGTATACGTCCGTTTCCGTCGTGATAGCTGCTAGACGCTATGCGTCGTATCAGCTGCTCCGGCTCTGCTCTAGATGGTGGATGGGTTTCACTAGCAACTGATCTGCCCTGCCAGCGCCGTCGCGAGCGAGATAACCCTTTCGTTATATCGGCGCTGACGTCCACCACCTACAGCAGAGCCGGAGCCCTGCCGGTCAACCTAGAACGGGTCGACCTCGGTCTTAGCCGGCTTCCGCTTCATAACGGTGAGACCGCTAATCTTGCTGTAGCCGTTGTCCTGGAGCTCGACCAGTGCGCGGGCCTTCTTGCCGACCAGCTCGGCAGCGACGTCCTGTCCCTTCTCGCCGTCGGCCAAATCGCGGCCGAGGAACTTTTGCGCCCACTCGCGAGCGGTCGACCGCGGCCCGAGCGTTGCCCCGGTCGTCTGATACCACTCGTACGGATCGCCGCTCTCGTAGGTCACGAGGTCGCCCTCGTCATCGGTAGCGGCGAACACCCACCGCATCCGGTCGCCGAACTGCCCAGGCTCCAAGTCCTCGAGGCGCACGACCTCCAGCGTATAGGTGCCGTCGAGATGCGGAAGGTTACCAGAACTGTTAGTCACGTTTCCGAACGGCATGATTGCTAACTCCTAGAATCCAACGATGATCTGAATCTTGTAGAGCGAGAAGCAGGCGTCCCACGCCTGGCGGAATCGGTCGAGATTTTCCCCCTCCTGCACGTATTCGTCTCGCGCGTGCCCGCTGAACAGCTTTGGCAGGTGCAGAATACCCACCCTGTCAACCTTGTGGCCTGCCTCGTCCAGCAGCAACGTGTACGCCGCCAGCTGGACGTAGTGCTCCGGATAGATGCGCGCGCTCGTCTTGATGTCGAGCAGCGTGCGTTTGCCGTCGAGGATGCCGTACCAGTCCGGCGTGCCGCCGAAGCCGAGCTTGCTCGATACCAGCGGTTCCTCGACGACGATAGCCTCGACGCTGCGGCCGTCGAGCCAGTTTGAGGCGTGATGCGCCGGAACCTTCGCCGCGCGCACTTCGTCGAGGCTGTACTGCCTGACGTCTGCTGCTGGCCCGCCCATGCGCGCCAGGACCAGCGCGTGCGCGATGGTACCGGTCGTAGCCGCCACGTCGCGCGTGTCGGTGTACTTCCGGCCTTGCAAGCCTTCACGGTTAGCCCATTGGATCAGCGCTTCGCCCTTGCTCCATGACGCCGATAACACCTGCGTCACGCTCGGCAGCCGGTCGCCGCGCTTGTTCCGGTAGACCGTCGTCGGCATTAGCCGAGCCTGCTTTCCCACCACTGGCGGATCAGCTCGTAGCCGGCCACGCCGACCATGATGCCGAGAGTGACCAAGAAGATCGGATGCGATTCCATTACTACTTCAGCTCCTGAATCAGCAGGGCGGTCGTCGTTCCGCCTGGTACCAAGTACTCGATGGCGCCGGAGAACTCGCGCCTGCCGTCGATAGCCTTGATGTCCGCCTTGAGCGCGCCGATCAGCGCGAGCTCGATCAGCAGGTCTGGATCATCCTCGGCCATGCGTGTCAGGTCGAGCGTGCCCGACGCCGTCCGGTGCTGGAGCACGCCGACGATGTTGTGCTCGTAATCGACCAGGTCGGCGCCAGCAGTAGCGTCGATGTACGCTTTGACGACGGTGCTTGCCTCCTTGTCAAGCGCTTCAGATTCGCGCTTCGCGCCGCGTGCCCTGTGCGCGACCTCGAGCGCGATGAGCGCAGCCTCGAACTCGTATTTTCCCACGGTTAGCCCTCCACTTGTGCATGATCAATCACGTTTTTGATCCACCATCAGCATCCGCAGCGCGTACGCCGCCTGCTGCGGCACTACTCCGTTGCCGAGGATGTGAAGCTGGTCGGCTCGACCCATCCATCCGGCCAGCCCATCAGCCACTCCACGAACCGGGGATTCAATCGCCGGCGCGAGGTCTGGTCGGCAGGCGAGGATTCGTCCCCAGGCATCGCTGTCCGAGGGGCCTGGCGGCCAAGCAAGCCATTCGTCGGCGCCTCCATCGACGGTGATGCGCCGTCCTTCCAGTCGCGTGAGGTTGGCGTGCCCCACCACGCTGACGCCTCGCCCGCCAGCGTTTTGCCGTGCGTCACACCATGACTCGGCGCTGGCTGTGTGTTGCGGTTCTCGTTGTACGACGCTCGCGCGGTGGGCCAGGATGAACAGCCGCTCACGTCCGTGAGGCGCGCCGACTTCCGACGCTGTAAACAGGCCTGCCGCAACCGTGTAGCCCAGATCTTGAAGGCTTCGGGCGACTTCGTAGAATCCAAGTCGCAGATGAGCGCCGACGTTCTCGAAGAAGCACCACTCTGGCTGAACATCTCGAACGATTCGTTCAACCTCGGGCCAGAGGTGGCGGGGATCGTCAGCGCCGAGGCGCTTGCCTGCGTTGCTGAACGGCTGACACGGGTAGCCGCCAATGACGATATCCACGACTCCACGCCACGCTGCCGCATCGAATGATCGTAGGTCTGTCCAAAGAGGCGCGTCGTCCAGCGCGCCGTCCGCCATGTGCGTGACCAGGACGCCGCAGGCCGTGACTTCGTTTTCCACGTAGCAGACCGTTCGAGCGTCCGGAACAGTGAGTCGGAGTCCGAGGTCGAGGCCTCCTCCTCCAGAGCAAAGACTGAGGACGGTAGATGCAGCCACACTTGCAACCCCTTTCTCATCGATAGACTTCCACCACTACAGGAGTACCGCCTGAATCTGCTCCGTCTCAAACGGCGGCACAACGCGCGACTCGATAGCGCGGAACGTGCGCGTCCATCGCTGCTTCGTTTCTGTCGGCTGGTCGGTACGGCGCGGTCGTCCATCCGTG